>ODAI010072393.1_pt1 | contig 41101 bp, 21 predicted proteins | sample 1539321 | NCBI WGS metagenome assembly ODAI01 (sample SAMN02144231, study PRJEB22623) | gut metagenome | biome: sheep rumen | host: Ovis aries | place: New Zealand
GGCTTCCACCAGTTCTGTGTAGTTGCCGCCCGCGCTGGGCACGAGGAAGGTGGAGAGCACGAGATAGTCGGTCACGGGGGCCAGTTCGAAATGATATTCAACCGAGTTCATCAGGCAGGCATCGCAATAGACCGCACTGAGACGCACCGATGTCTGACTGAGGGCTTGACTGAGGGTCTTGGCGGTGAAGGCCTTTTTGTCGTGCCCGTCATCTTTTATCACGACACGTGTCTGCCGGGCAGCGGTAGCGTCGGCGGCAGGCAACTCCTCGTGGGGCAGATAGCCATCGCCGTGGTCGGACAATATGAGGATATACTTGCGGGCAGGGCATGTCTGGGCAGCCCAGTTGATGAAATTGGTGAGCGAGTCGGCGCGGCTGATGTCGGCATTGTCGGAGCCGATGAAATTGCCGGCGATGGCAGTCATCATGTCTGCTGGCGTGGCTTCCTGACCGACTGCGAAGCGGCACGTCTTTTCGGCATACGGGTAAAGAGACTGGATGCCTTCGAGTTCCACTACATGCACTGGGTCGTTGGGATCTATTTCATTCTTGTAGTCCTCGTATGCCTCCTGCATATTCTTCAGGGTGGAGAACTTGTACTGTGCGCAGATGCTCACATTCTTGCGGCTCTTTGGGTCGGACTGGTAGAACTGCTCGATGTTCTGCAGCAGCCAAAAGTCGAGGTTACCGCCGCCGTGACCATAGTAGATGATGGTGTAGTCGGCCAGCGGTTGCTGCGGCTCGTCGGGGTCTGTTACCGGGTTGTCATCGTTGTCTGACGAACATGATGTGACAATCGACAGGCCACAAACGAGAATGGCGGAGAGCATCCATAGTCTGGATGGTTTCATATTTTTTCGGGTGCTTTAGTACTTATGTTACATTCACTTGAGCGGACCACCGCCGTCGCTTGTGGGATTGCCCCAAAGCAGTTGCTGGTTGGTGCGCAGCCAGTTGCCCCATCCCGTCAGTTTGTGGAAGGTGGTCTGCTCGTAGCCTTGGTCGAAATTGCACAGATGATTGGGAACAAAATAATCAACAAGAGGCAATTTGGCGGCATCTGCCGTGTAGAATTTGTTGTTGGTCAGGCAGATGCTCAGTGTGTAGTGGTCCAGATGCTGTTCGTTCGTGTTGACGTCGGCATAGTGGACGAAGGCTTCGCTGAAGGCTTTGTCCAGATCGGCAGAGATGGCAGCCATTTCTGTGTCGCCAGTCTCTTTTGCCAACCAATGTGCATAGTCTGCCAGATCGACAAAGGGATTCACGTAGGTTAACAGGTGACGCTGCTCGGGGGACACGTAATTTAGAATGAGGGTATGGAACCGATATACCTTCTGCGTAGCGCTGTCGATGGCATCCTTCTGTGTGGGGTAGAGAGCGAGGAGCCTGTCGGCGAGGCGCTTGGTGGCACTGATGATGGCATCGAGCTTGGCGGTACGGATGAGCTTGTAGTCGCCATTTTTCCAGGACTCCACTATTTGCCCATTATCTTTTTCAATGTCGTGATAGGACTGTTCCCATATCGGATGCACGCGCTCAAACATCTGTGCGACGGCATCCTCGGTATTCCCCTTCTCCAGCAGTCCGCGGACGTATTCCGTGAGCAGTTCGCCTCCACTTGAGAGCAAGTGTGCCGAGGCCACGATATAGTCGGACAGGCCGCGCAGTTCTGTCAGCGTCTCCATGTTGCCCATCAGGCAGTTGTGGAAGAAGATGGTGTTCAGCCGGTTCAAGCCTGCGGAACGGATGGCGGTACTCAGCTCATACATATCAAGTTCCTCACTCTCATTCCACTCATCGGCAATGACCCCTCGGGTGGCAGATGCAGCGGCGGGGTCTTCGTATTTGCCGGGGACATCGTTCATTGGGTCCAGTCCAGAGCCATGTCCCCAGATGCTGAACACATACTGCTCGGCAGGACACACCAGGCTGCTGAGCTGAATGAAGGCGTTGACGGTCGTGGGGTCGCACAGTTTCATTGCCTTGGCCTCCTTTTCATACCCCTGCGCCTGAAGTCCTTCACTGCGAAGATTCTCCAAATCGGTCGTGTCGTTCAGTTCGAACCATACGATGTCGCCCGGGTCGGCATACTTACCGGTAAAGCGCCTTTTTGGGGGCAGGTCCTTGCCATATTTGTAGAAGCAGACCACACGAACGTTGTTGTGGTCCTTGAGCAGCGGCTGTATCTTCTCCCAGAAGCCATACTCAATAATCTTATCCATGGTGCCTCCCGCATTGCCATAGACAAAGACGGTGTAGCGGGCAGGCTGCGGCACATTGACCAGGTTGTCCTTCCTGTTCCACTCATCAAAGTCCTTGGCCTTCGCTTCGTCCATCTTCTGCATGACCAGTTGATGGTCACCCTCCATCATCGTCAGTTTGCCGTCGCTCACGGCATATCTGGCAGTAGTCTTGGTGTTCCTCTCCGCGATGTCCATCGTCAGCAGTCCGTCCGTGGCTGTATAGGTGAACGAATAGTGCTCACGGGCCATGGCGACATCGCCGTCGAGGTAATAAATGTTGGTGACGCCTGTGCCGTCGGCCTTCAGTTCCGTCTGCTGCCAAGCCTTGCCGTATGTCCAAGCGGCGTAAGTATTCCCCGACACGTCGGAATACCATTGGCCTACAAGTTCGCCACTTGCTCCTGATTCGGGAACAGGGTTGTCGTCGTTGTCCGACGAACACGAGTTGAATACGCTTGTGCCGCAGATGAGGGTGGCGGCCAGCACCCATTGCATTAAATTCTTCATTATCTGTTTCATTATTTTTTTAATCATTACTTAGAGTTAAAAAACGCTTGCAAAGGTACAAAAAGTTTTCGAAATTTAGCGTCTTCGCCCGCCATTTGTTCCATTATCTCTTACTATTACGGCTGTTATTCCCTGAAATCACTTGGTTTCGCCCCTAAATTGGTTTGTACATAACGACTGAAATGTGAGAGCGAGGAGAAACCGAACATGTCGCTGATGTCAGTAAACGAGAGGCTGCGGTCTCTCAACAATCGGCTGATGTCGAGTGCCGTGTAGCGGGTAATCCAAAACGCTGCAGGCAGTCCGCTCACCTTCTTGCAGACCTCGCTGAGATATTTCGATGTGACACATAATTTGTCGGCATAGTAGCCGATGTCGCGGTTCTGCCGGAAGTCGCCACGTTCCAGCATCGACATGAACTCCTCCATCAGCTGATGTTGCTGGGAACTGATCTTGTCTGCCGGATACAGCTTGGAATGGAAGTCGAAGAAGTCGATAATCATACACTCCACGGCATTCATCAGCGCATCGTGGCGGAAATGATGATCGGTCTGCTTCAACCGTCGCTTCACGGCATCGAAATTCAGCCGGCATATCTCCTGTTGCTCGGGCTTCAACTTCATGATGGGGTTCTGAAACAAAAAGAGCTGGCCGCGCATGCCGTAGTTGCTCTGGGGTGTACTTAACTCTATGAACTTCTGCGTCACATAGATGACATCCACACGGAAATCCTCGCTCTCCTGCAGGTTCTTCACCAAATCGCCCCGACGGGCAATTATCAGACAGTCACCAGTTTCGAAACGGAACGACTGTTCATTACGTTCAAATGTGCAATGTCCTCCGTAACAATAGGCATGACAGAGATAGTCGGCAAATGCTGCTTCGCCAATCCTCTTTAATGTGTTGTCAATGATGATATGCTGTATAAAATCGCTCATCGTTTTTCTTGTTGTTTTATTTATTTCCTATAGAGATACTCCCGTTTATTCATAAATCATCCTAAAATCAGGCACAAAGTTACTCAAAATTTGTGAATTTTTCGTGGAAACTCCGCAATAATCGTGGAATTTTATGAGAAATGACTAATTTTGCAACATTTAGATCATGGGGACAGGTCTTTGATCGATTTCTGGGGGCGCAGAGGGGACTGGAACCTTTGCGCCCATGATATGGAAAAGTTGATAACTAAAGAATCTCCCTTGCAATCCATGCGCAGGCTTCGGCATCGGCGAGGGCATGATGGTGATTGGCAAGGTGATATCCACAATATTCTGATACTGTGCTTGCTGGGGTCTGGCCCCAAAGTAAAGTCGCAGGCGACTGTACTTTGGCGCCAGACCCGTAGCCTGCGGGTTCCGAGCTAACAGCGGGACGGTTCTTTTGTTATCTGGTCGGGACTCTGTTACCAAGATGAAACTCTACAGCCTCACTGCCCAAACGACGGGCAGTGAGGCTTTTCTTTATTTCAGAAAATTGTATTAATAGTAGAACTTTTTAGAATTAATAGTAGAAAGTTCTGGAATTAATAGTAGAAAGTTCTGGAATTAATAGTAGAAAGTTCTGGAATTAATAGTAAAAAGTTGTGGAATTAAATCCCGGGCCAGCCCCATACTCTAGCCATACTCTAGGCTGCTTGCTTGCTGGGGCCAGACCCGGGGCCTGCGGGTGCCAGAACCGGGGCCGGATGGTTGAATTTGTCTAATCAGGCTGTTGGCCGTCGTGAGCCTTCCATGCACATTCGGTGATCTTCATATCGGAGAAGATGGCTGTGAAAGATGATTCTTCGGGCGAGCAGGCATAGATGCCGAAGCTGATTTCATCGGTAGCTGCAGGCATGTGGCATACGCGCATCTGACTGAACGCCTGTCCGTCGGAAGAGCACTCGATGCAGTAGTCATCCTCGCGGCGAGAGAAGCGGTACCACATGGTCTTCACATCAGCAGGGATAGCCGTTGTGGCCCAGTCGGAGTAGCCATTGTTCGTCACGACACTACCCAGATGCTGAAACTCCTCGTTCTCGTATTCCACCGAGCCCTTCAGCCAGTTCTCGCTGCCAAGATACATCACGATGCCACACTGGTCAAAGCGATGGTGACTACCCGTGAAGTCGGTCTTCACCACAAAACTGAAGAACTTCTCGCGGGTCTTCATCTGCAGTACGGGCGCATTGTCGTTCTGGAAGTGATAGTAAGTGCGCTGCCAGAGGTCGGTCTTTGGTGCAGTGGTGATAAGGATGGTGTCGCCCTTCACCTCGTAGCCCTTTGGTTCACGTGTCCACTGAAGGCTGTTTAAATCGATGTGCCCGCTGTCGGCGAGTGCCGCCTGAACATCATCTGTAAAATCCATAGCTGTTTCGTTTTTGTTCTGCTGTCCGCAAGCTGTCAGCATGAGGGCTGCGCATATAAATCCTATTGTTGACTTAAATCTTTTCATATCTATTTTTCATCTTTTTCAGACATAGCCTTACTTTGTCGTGACAATGCTGAGCTTGGCGGTTGGCAGATTGCTCTCGACGCTGAGATTTACACGTCCGGTCTTCTGCGCGCTGCGTACGGCAATCAGGGCTCGTCCCTTCCAAGTCTTCACACGTGGCGAAGTGTAGGGCTCAGTGTCCTTCAGATCTGCACTGGCAGCAGCCAGCAGTTTACCACTGCCGCTGACACTGACCTCGCAAGGAATGGCAGCTTCAGGGCAAACGCGACCTTCTTGGTCGACAACCTCGATGGTGACGAAGGCCAAATCCTGTCCGTTGGCTTTGATAGAACGACGGTCTGCCGTCAGGCGCAGTCTTGCAGGTTCGCCTGCTGTACTGAGTTCAACACGCTCTTCACCTGCTTCGGCACGTAACGTACCAGGTTGATAGTTGATGGCGAATACGGCCTTGAACTGCGTGTCGCGATTCACCCTCTTAGTCTCTATCAGTTGGTCGTTCAGATAGAGCTTAACCTCGGGCTGCTTGGTATAGACTTCCACCTCTACAGGCTTGCCTTCCCATCCTTTCCAGGACCATGACTCCCATGTGGGCCATACGCTCCATGCGGTCTGATGTATCGTGCCGAAATAGCCATCGGGCTCCTTGACGGCCATATATAGGCTTGCTTTGTCGCTCCACAGTGTCTCTCGATAGTGACTGATGGGCTTGCGCCAGCCTGTAATGTCGACATCACCGCAGTAGGCCCCATGCCATTCAGGCATACCGCCCTCTACATAATGCTCACCTTCACGCTCTCCTTGATAGTAATAGCGGCCAATGGCTGATTCGCCGAGGTAGTCGAGACCTGTCCAGACGATATCGCCCACTACGTAGTTGAAATCGTTTGTAATGGCCCAGTTCCTGAAGGCGTCGCGCGGGAAACTCTCCGTCTGCCACATGATGCGCTTCGGATCGCGCTGGTGGTCGGAGGCATGTTTGAAGATCATATAGTTATAGCCAACCACGTCGAGTACTTCTGCGTGGGGATCATAGATTTCCCAGTCGCTGTCCCATGAACAGAGGGCTTCGGTAACAGGGCGTGTGGTGTCTTTTTCGAGGATAGCAGCCTTCAGAAGTCGCGCAGTATAGACCACTCGGATGTCCTTGCGCTCCATCACCTCGTTGCCGATACTCCATGAGATGACACTTGGGTGATTTCTGTCGCGCCCCACGAGGGCATGTATATCTTCGCGGTAGCATGAATCGATGACAGTCGAGTAGTCGAATGGATTCTTCTGTGTGCGCCAGCCGTCGAAGGCCTCGTCGATGACAAGCATACCTATCGAGTCGCAGGCGTCGAGGAAGGCACGGGTAGTAGGATTGTGCGAGGTTCTGATGAGGTTGAATCCAGCCTCCTTCATCTGTCTTACCTTTCGAATCTCGGCAGCATCAAATGCCATTGCTCCGAGAATACCATCGTCGTGGTGTACGCAGGCTCCATTGATTAGCACTTTCTTGCCGTTGAGCATAAAGCCGTTCTCTGCATCGAATGAGAATGAGCGTACACCGAAGTTGACTGTCTCCGACTTCTCGCCATTTAGCGTCACCTCGGCAGTATAGAGGTGAGGCGTCTCTGGCGACCAGAGTAGTGGCTTGTCGATGGCGTATTCAAAAGTTACCTTCTGTCTCTCGCCAGCTTTCAGGCTGACTGTCTGTTCAGAGCAACCTTTGACAGCCACTTTTGTCTGACAAGCTTCATCCGACTCATTCACTACTTCCACTTCCACCTTCACTTTTGCCTTTTCTGCTGAGACTTCTGTGGTTGTTACGAAGACGCCATTCTCAGCGATGTGTACCTTCGGCATCGTCAGCATCCACACGTGGCGGTAGATGCCTGAGCCACTATACCAGCGACAGTTGGGCTGTTGTGAGTTGTCGACCTTCACTACCACTTCGTTCAGTCGCTTGTCTTCATATAAATATGGTGTGACATCTACCGTGAACGGTGTGTAGCCGTATGCATGCTGTCCTGCCTTCTGACCATTGATGAAGACTTCGGCATGCTGGTAAACGCCTTCGAAGTGGAGCTTTACCAGTTCTGCGCTGGGGGTGGCGAACATCTTCTTGTATTCACCTTTGCCACCATCAAACCACCCGCCTCCAGTGCCAGTGGCTCCTTTGTTTGGGTTAGGGCCTTTATAGATGTCCCAATCGTGTGGCAGATCTACGGTTATACACTTTCCGTTTTGAGAGAACTGCCAGCCGAAATCCATTAATTGACAGGACTTGTTCTCTTTGGCCGTCAGTCCTAATGTCACCATCAGGCTGATGGATAATAGAATTGATTTTTTCATTTTTTTTATGGTTGTTGGTATGTTATGTCTTATTCTTTTTTAGGGGTGGTACAGATGTTTACCAGATAGATGATACTCATATAGGGGATGCCCGTGTTGGCCTCCAGACCAATCTCGCAGGTACGACTGTTCGAGTAGCCCACCTCGATCTTGTTCTTCTCAATCTGCGGGCGGAGTTTCCTTAATCCATACTTGTTCAGTTCTGGGAAGGTGAATCCGCGATCGCCAGCAAATCCACAGCAGCCCACACCTTCAGGCAGATAGACATTGGTGGAGCACAACTTCGCGAGGGCAATCATATCCTTATCGACACCCATCTGGCGCGTAGAGCAGGTCAGGTGCAGGGCGATGCGCTTGTCTGTCGGATGGAAGTCGAGACGATCCACGAGGTAGGTCATGATAAACTCGGCGGGCTCGTAGAGTTTCATTTTCTTCATCACCTTGCGCATGCGATGCAGGCAAGGGCTCTGGGCGCAGAGCACCGGATACTTGCCATTCTCGGATGCTTCCCAGAGGGCTTTCTCCAGTTCGGCACTCTTACGGTCGGCAATGTCGAGCATCCCCTTCGATTCCCATATCTGTCCGCAGCACATCCGCTCCATACCTTCGGGGAAGATGACTTCGTAGCCGGCCTTTGACATCAACTGGATCACCTCGTCGACGAGGGCATGTTTCACAGGAGCCTCTTTTGAGAGTCCCATTGTCTGATTGATACAGCTGGGGAAATAGACTACCTTCAGGTCAGAATGTTCTTCCTCCTTATGAGGGATCGACTTCTCGATGATAAACTGTGTGAGGTCTGATTTCTTGGGCTGCCTTTTTTTCAGAGGCATGGCTGTCGTCCAGAGTGGCATACCCATCTTGTTCATTGTCCTGCAGACGTTGGTCATCAGCGTGGGACCAAGGGTGATGTGAGCCAGATGTGCCACATCGAGTACCACGCGCAATCCCGATTTGATGCCTGCCATGTGGTTGGCAGCAAACTCACCGACCTGATAGCCCAGCTTCGATTTGTTCATATCGAGCTGACGTATGAGGTGAGTCAGTTCGCCTGTGTTGATCTTCATCGGACACGAAGTTGAGCAAAGACCATCTGTCGCGCAGGTTTGGTCACCATAGTACTTATATTGTTTGCGCAGTGTGGCTGCCCGTTGAGGATCGCGCCCAGTAACTTCCAGTTCGCGGATTTCGCGCTGAACGGCAATACGCATCCTTGAAGAGAGTGTCAGTCCGCACGACATACAGTTCACCTCACAGAATCCACACTCGATACACTTGTTGGCCCGCTTCACCTGTTCGATGGTTTCCTTGGCTGTTGAGAGCTTGGGATCCATCAGATAGTGTCCGCCATCTGGCACACTCGCAAAGTCGTAGTCGAGCACCGGCAGTGGCTTCAGACACTTGATGAAACAGTCAGGATCATCGTTGAAGATGACACCCTGATTCAGCAGTCCTTCAGGATCGAAGATAGCCTTCAGTTCTTTCATCGTCTCGTAAGCCTTCTCTCCCCACTCATACTTCACGAATGGCGCCATGTTACGACCTGTGCCGTGTTCTGCTTTCAACGAACCGTCGTAGCCTTCTACCACCAGTTTGGCCACGTCGCGCATCATCTCTGCATAGCGTGCCACCTCGTGTTCATCAGCAAAACTCTGGTTTAGGATGAAGTGGTAGTTGCCCTCAAAGGCGTGACCGTAGATACAGGCATCGTTGTAGCCGTGATCGGCTATCAGCTTCTGCAATTTCACTGTAGCCTCAGGCAGACTCTCGATGGGGAAGGCTACATCCTCGATAAGACACGAGGTGCCGATGGGGCGTGTACCGCCCACACTGGGGAAGATACCGCTTCGGATGGCCCAGTACTTGCCGTAGACGGCAGGATCTTCCGTAAACTCTGCTGGGATATAGAGTTTGAACTGCCCCAGACATGCCTTGATCTTTTCGATTTTCTCCAACAGTTGCTCGTGGGTGACGCCCTTGGTCTCCGTAAGAATAGCCGTCAGGTTGTGGTAGTCGCCTGGCTTCACACCTTCAATCTTGCCGGCATCCACATCTTTCTTGTATTGCAGGAACACGGGATCGTCCACAGAGTTGAGCGACATGTAGTCGAGCATCTCGGCACTCTTCACCGCGAGATTCTCAGCGCTCATCTTCAAATCCTCATCACCTGCCTTCAGTTTCTTCATCGCTACTACCGCCTCACAGCTCTCCTTCATCGTCAGGAAGTAAACCATCGCTGAGGCTTTGTACTTGTAGTCGTAGAGCGTCTTCATCGTTACCTCCGATAGGAAGGCTAACGTACCCTCACTGCCCACCATTGAGTGAGCAATGATATCGAAGGGATCATCGTAAGCCACCAGAGGGCGCAGGTTCAGACCCGTCACGTTCTTTATACTATATTTGATACGTATGCGCGAGGCCAGTTCTTCGTCGGCTCTCACTTTGTCGCGCAAGGCCTCAATCTTTTTTAGAAATTCCGGATGACTCTTTCTGAAAGCCTCACGACTCTCTTCCGAACCTGTGTCAAGCACCGTACCGTCAGTCAGAATGATGCGTGCCGAAACCATCATACGGTCGCTGTTGGCGTGTACACCGCAGTTCATGCCCGAGGCATTGTTGACGACGATACCTCCCACCATCGCACTTCCTATTGAGGCTGGGTCGGGAGGGAATACGCGCCCATAGGGCTTCAGAATTTCATTGACTTTGGCACCTACGATTCCAGGCTGCAACTTGATGGTGTCCTGATTTTCACCGATTTCATATTTCTCCCAGTGCTTGCCAGCAACGATCAGCACACTGTCTGTGCAACTCTGACCAGAAAGAGAGGTACCAGCTGCACGGAAAGTGAAAGGCAACTTGTATTTCTGGCAGAGCCCAACAATCTTTGAGATCTCGGATTCGCCATCGCTGCGAATCACCACTTTAGGTATCTGCCGGTAGAAACTGGCATCGGTTCCCCATCCGAGGGTACGTAATTCGTCGGTGTAAATACGGTCTGAAGGCATCAGCTGCCTTAGGTCGGCAAGAAATTGATTCATCATAGCACTTTCTGGTTTTTACGTTATACTTTGGGGCAAAGATACGAAAAAGAAGTGAAAAAAGTGAGTGTGCCGTGATTAGTTTTCTGCCATTTTTGATTTTTTCACATAATAATTGTCTTTATCTCATGGAATTTTCGTATATTTGCCAAAAATATATAAATATTCAAACCTATGACTGCTCTTATTTCCGTAATCCCAATTCTCTTGCTCATTGTTTTGATGATGGGCTTTAAAGTATCAGGTTACAAGAGTGCGGTAGTCACTCTTGTTGTAACAATTCTTCTTGCCCTGTTTGCTGTGCCTGCCATGGGCATTGTGCCCGCAAAGTATGCAGGTGCCTCCATCTTTGGCATCACCCTATGGTCGGTGATTGAGGGCTTTCTGAAAGCCTGCTTCCCCATCATCCTGATTATTATCTGCGCCATCTTCAGCTATAACATCCTTTGCGAGACGAAGGAGATAGAGACCATTAAGACTCAGTTTATCCAGATGACTTCAGATAAGGGTCTACTCGTATTGCTGCTGACGTGGGGCCTTGGTGGTGTGCTCGAGGGTATGGCTGGTTTCGGAACGGCTGTGGCTATCCCTGCTGCCATCTTGATCGGACTGGGATTCAAGCCGATGTTCTCTGCTGTTATCTGTCTGGTAGCCAATACTGTAGCTGTAGGTTTTGGCGCTGTAGGTCTGCCTGCTACGACACTTGCCAATCAGGTAGCAGCCAGTGGCGTGGCTACACCCGAGGAACTTTGCGAGGTGGCCACTTTCATCATCTTGCAGCTCTCTCTGATGTTCTTCATCACCCCGTTCCTTATCCTGATGATGACTGACCGAACGAAGATTCTGAAAAATCTCTCCATCGCCCTCTTTGTTGGTTCGTTCTCTATCGTTGTCCAGTTCTGCTGTGCTCACTGGATCGGTCCTGAGACGCCTGCCATCCTTGGCTCAGTGGCAGCCATCATCGCGATGCTCATTTATAACAAGCTCTTCATCAAGGACGAGAATCCTGCTGACGAGGTGATTGTCGAGAAGAAGAAGTTTGGCACTGTGAAGACCCTCAAGGCTTGGAGTGTCTATGGACTGATTATCTTCTTCATTCTCATCAGCAGTAAGATTGTGCCTCCTATCAACGAACTGCTCAATCAGACACTCGTCACCAAGTTTGAATTACCCGTCATTGGCAACACGTTTAAGTTTGGCTGGTTGTCGAATGCTGGTCTGATGATCTTCCTCGGTGCCGTCATCGGTGGTCTGATTCAGGGTATGAGTTTCGGTCGTCTGATGAAGTTGTTGGCCAAGACCACCATCAATCTGCAAAAGACGGTGGTCACCATCTGCTGTCTCGTTGCGATGGCTATGCTGATGAACAATACAGGTATGACCAACGATATCGCTAAGGGACTTGTGCTGCTCACAGGTGCTGCTTTCCCATTCTTCGCACCGCTGATCGGTTCTATTGGTACCTTCGTAACGGGTAGTGCTACGAATGCCAATATCCTCTTCGGAAAACTCCAGGCTACTGCCGCCAGCGACCTTGGACTGGTCAATCAGGGAACCTTCTTCGGTGTCAGTGGTAGTGAGACCAACTGGCTCGCTGCTGCCAACTGCGCTGGTTCTGAGGGTGGTAAGCTGCTTTCACCGCAGAGTATAGCGATTGCTACTGCAGCCTGCGACATGGAGGGACAGGATGGTGATATCATGCGTAAGACGATGCCGTTTGCAATCTTCTGGATCCTGATGAACGGCTTGATGGTATTCCTCGGTCTCCACGTGATTTGACCACGCAAGAAGTTTGCATCATATAAAGGCTCGCAATGACTGCGAGCCTTTATACTATACACTGGAAATGATGCTGATATATTCTTCGTAGGGGATGAATCTTCCGCCCATCGAACGGAGATGAGGTGTCTCAAACTGACAGTCGATGAGTTTGCCACCCAAGATCTCGAACATACGGGCCAGATGGATGAGTGCCAGCTTCGAGGCATTAGGTACGAGCGAAAACATGCTTTCGCCAAAGAAGGCGTTTCCGAGGTTTACCCCATAGAGTCCTCCCACCAGACGGTCTTCATCCCAAATCTCTACACTTGCCGCAAAACCTTGTCGATGCAACTCAGTGTAGGCTTCGATCATGTTAGGCCCCAGCCAGGCTCCTTCTTCTTTGTTACGGTTCTGCGCTGTGGCACAACCTTGGATGACACCCTCGAAATCCTTGTTGATGGTGGGCTTTAGCTGGCCTTTGTTGATCAGTTGCTGCATGGAGTGACTCACATGAATCTCACTGGGGAAGATGACGAAGCGTTGCAGCGGACAAAACCACAGAGGCTCCTGGTTGTTACGATACGAGAACCACGGGAAGAACCCGTTGGAATAAGCCAATAGCAGACGGTCTACACTGAGGTCACCGCCCACTGCTACCAGCCCGTCGTCTTCGCCCAGATGTGGGTCAGGAAACCATAGGTCTTTATCTAATTGATAAACTGCCATCTTTTGTTACAACCTCAATGTTGCCGCCATGTTTCAGACTGCCGAAAAGTATTTCTTTCATGAGCAGGGGCTTCAGTCGCTGGGCAATCACACGATCCATCTCACGGGCACCATATTCATGCGTGAACCCTTCTTTGAGTAATAGTTCGAACGCCTCGTCGCTCAGCGTCATCGTGACCTGCTTTGTTGCCAGTTTCTCTTGCAATTCACCCAGCTTCTTCTTCAGAATCAGTGTGGCCATCTCCCGATCCATATCATTGAATACCACTGTTCCCGTCAGTCGATTGATAAATTCGGGCTTGAAGGTTTTCTTCACCTGCTTCAACATCGCCTCGCCTCTCGATACCTTACCAGTAAAGCCTATGTTTGCTTGCCCTGCATACTGTGCACCTGCATTCGAGGTCATGATGAGAATCACGTTACGGAAGTCTGCCTTGCGTCCCTTGTTATCTGTCAGCTTGGCATAATCCATCACCTGTAGCAGAATATTGTAGATATCTTGATGCGCCTTCTCAATCTCGTCGAGCAGCAGCACGCAGTTAGGCGTCTTGCGGATGGCATCTGTCAGCAGACCACCGTCCTCATAACCCACATAACCTGCTGGCGATCCTATCAGTTTGGCTACAGTGTGCTTCTCTGTGTATTCACTCATGTCGAAGCGTAGCAGGGTAATCCCCAGCTCTTTAGCCAGCACGCGTGCCACCTCCGTTTTTCCTACACCTGTAGGTCCTACAAACAACAGAGAGGCCAATGGCTTGTTATCATCGGTCAAACCAGCTTTGGACAGCTGAACTGATTCCACGACTTGTCTGATGGCTTCGTCTTGACCGTAGATTTTCGACAATAACCGTGGAGCCAGTGTCTCCAGTTGTGAATTGTCGTCTTCCTCGTTCATGGCCATAGCATCCACCTTACAGGTCTTGGCCAGCATATCTGATATCTCTGCTTTCGTTACTCTTCCATGAGCATTTTCCCCTCTTACTTCCTCGCTGGCGCCTGCTTCGTCAATCAGGTCGATAGCCTTGTCGGGCAGGAATCGGTCGTTCACGAACTTATAGCTTGCGTCCACAGCATAGTCGAGTGCAGCCTCGTCGTAAGTCACGCCGTGATACTGCTCGTATTGTTCGCGCAACTGCCTCAGGATGTGTTTCGTCTCATCTGGTGTCGGTTCTGGAATATCTATCTGTTGGAATCTGCGCACCAATCCTTTTGACCGCGAAAAGTGGCGGTTGTATTCTTCGTAGGTTGTAGAGCCGATAAAGCGGATGGAACCTGTCTCCAGATACGGCTTCAACATGTTCGACGCGTCCATTGATCCCTCACCGGTAGCACCAGCGCCCACCAGCGTGTGTATCTCGTCGATGTAGACGATATTCTTGTCGCTCTCTTCCTGTATGCCGTCCATGATCTGCTTGATCCGGTTCTCGAAGTCACCGCGATACTGTGTACCCGCCAACAGTGTCCCGATATCAAGTTGGTAGATGCGACTGCCCTTCAGGCGTTTGGGCACGCGTCCTTCTTCAATCATCCTTGCCAGTCCCCAGATGAGGGCTGTCTTGCCCACACCAGGTTCACCTACATGCAGCGGATTATTCTTGTCGCGACGGCATAGTACCTGGATCGTGCGCTCCAGTTCCTGCTCACGACCTATCAGTGGATTATGGCTTTTGTAAAGTTCATTCATGCAGGTTACCAGTCGTCGCCAGGCTGCTTCGTGCTGGTGTTCGCCTGTTTCCTCTGCAAGATGGTCGTCAAACTCATAGGCACTGATCAGTTCACTCATGAAATTGCTCTCCTTGTCGCCTAATGCGTCTTTCAGCAGATAACATGCCCATGACTCTTTCAACTGTAAGATACCCATCACGAGGTGTGGCAGGTCCAGTGCTGTAGCACTGCTGTTGATGACCTGCCCACAGGCCATCTCAATCACCTGCTCCATCTGTATCGAGGCTTCAGGTTCGTAATCTGTTCCCTCAGGTATAGTCTCTATATTATCCAACTTCTCTTCCAGTCGTTCCACAAACCTTTCGATCGGATAAAAGATGTTGAGGATTTTGTAAAAACTGAACTCGTCTGCCAATACCAGTAACAGGTGTTCTGGCATCACGAACTCATGTCTGTAGTCTTTGCAGCAGTCCATCGTGTCTTTCAGCACTCTGGCTGCGCGTTCCGTTTGTTTGATTTCTGCCATATTACTCTTTTTCTGGTTCAACGGTCAGACGAAGCGGAAAGCCTGCTTCGCGGGCCATTCTCGTTGCTTTCCTTACTTTCGAGGTCGCCACATCATAGCTGTATATGCCCACCACAGCCTTGTCGGAGTGGTGAACTTGGAGCATCAGCGCCTCAGCCTCAGTCTCACTCTTGAAAAATACTTGCGTCAGAATTTTCACTACAAACTCCATGGTGGTGAAGTCATCGTTGTAGATGGTCACCTTATAGCGTCGCGGTTCCTTCAGGTCCGTCCGTTGCCTTTCCCTTGTCGCTGATTGTTCTTTTGCCATTAGCTGTCATATTCAAATCACGCCACAAAGATACGGTTTTTAATTGAGACCAAAGCATTTTGAAGGAAAAAAAGAATTCCCTCACTCAAATTGGAGTGGGGGAACTCTTATGGAGAATACTATTGTTTTTGGACTAAGTTCTTGAAGGCTGAACCAAAAATGATGTACTGGGTATTGCCAGCGATGGTGCCTTCATTCTGTCCCCAGAGGAAGGGCCAGTCGTCGAAATTCTCAAAATGATCGGGCTTGCGGAACAGCAGACCGGGCGCCACATTGCCTGGGATTGCAGAGAAGTCGGCACGGTTGTTCCCATAGAACACCTGCTTGGGGCGGGCTGCTCCTACAACGGCTACGAACGAGTAGTTGTGATAGGGATGACAGCCATAAAGCCAGTTGGCAACGCGATAGATTTCATCCTTGCTGACGATATCAGGATAATAAAGGTGGGCATAGTTCACGGTGATACCGAAGTTGAGCACCATGTTTACACCAGCCCAGTTGCCCAGTCCGATGGGTACACCATAGGGATTCTGCTTGTCGAAGTTCTGGATGTATTCCTTGTACTTTTCCACGTAGGGACGCAGTTTCTGCTTGTAGGCTTCGTCCATATATGGTACGGCGTCGAGAGCTGTCTGCATGTTGTAAGGCAGTGCCAGTTCGAGAGCGTCCCATATCTGCTTTTCGAAGTTGTTGAGATACTGCTTATCCTGTGTGGCTCCGTAGAGCTGCAGGTTTGTTGCCATATCGCCTAACAATTCACTATTCCTGCGACTGCGCTCCATCAGTTTCTGACGCTTTTTGTCGGGTTTGGCAGCAGAATTGCTTCCAAATTCGAAGCCGTCGAGCCAACTGTAGTCGGTCACATTCTGGCGGCCTTTAGCTGCAAGTTCTTTTATGAGTTCCGTACCCTCCTTCATGAGTCGTTTCGACTGGGTGAGGGCACGCTCGGCCAGGTTGTCGTTATAGCCTCGAAGAGCACGACTGGCAGCAGCGAACATGGTGGCGGCACGGAGGTCGAGATAGGGATTACGCGTGGTGAAGGCCCACATGTCATCGGGTGTGCCACTGCGTTTGCCATCAGCAGATACCTCATAGGGCTTCAGACTGGGATCATAGTGCAGACCATCGGTGATGGATGCAGCATCGCCTAGATGATGATAGTTGTCGAGGATAGAGTTTGAGAGCGTCTGTGCCATGTGGCCGATCTGCTCAGCCTGAGCCACGAGGTTGAGTGTGCCATGCTCGATAAACTGCAGGATGTCGGGCACCCCGTCAGGACGGTGAAGGTCGACGTAGCGCTGTTTCTGGCTGACGAAGGTCTCATCGCGCAAGGGCTTGAACAACTCCCAGGCACGGATGAAATTCTGTACCACGCTGATGTTTGAGCCCGTCTCAATGTCGAAATCACCTGCATCAAAGAAACCTCCGACATTCAGACCGGGAATAAGCTCGTAGGGTTTGTATTTTGTGTCTGTGGTTGGTCCTTGGCGGTGCAGGTCGAAGTGGTCGCTCTCTGGTGCCTGTAGATAGCCCTCCTTGAAAGGTTCTCCATGCCAGGTGCGATAGCCTTCGGTGACGTACATGTGGTTCATGTGGATGGGCACCCAGACATCGGTGGTGGCATCGGTAATCTTGTCGTAGACATGCTCGTCGATGAGGAAATTGTTGGTTTTCGTATGGCCATACTGGATGTAGTAGACACCAGGCTCGCGCACTGATGAGAAGTCGAACTTCACATAGTTGTATTTGAAGTAGGGCCCCCAGTTCTGGATGTCGCCCTTATAGGCCTCCTCAGTACTGCCGTCGGCCTTGATGCGCATCAGTGTGGCAGAGGTCTGGGGCTTGTCCTGCTTGTCGAGTTCGATGACGGCAACCTTAGGCTGGTCCGGGGTGTAGCCTACCTGACAGAAGCCGATATTCGGCTCACGGATCCATCCTGGGATGGCGTGAGGCTCTACCGTCCATGTGACGACTTTACCCGTCTTTCCCTTTGGCAGTACACTGCGCAGTACGAACCAACCGTTCTGTGCCAGTATGCGTCCGTCATAGAGTTTCAACTCGGCATCGTCACTGCTGATACGCACCATCCGCTCAGGCGCGTCGGCAGCCATCACGATGGCGTGGCCAGTCTCGAGGGGTAGGGGATCGACAAACTGATCGGTACCACGATCGTCGTAGGTCTTGAAGCCCTTAAACTGACGGGGCTTCTCGCTGTTTGGTCGTGCGATGGTCTGACTGGTGGCATAACGTGGGAAACGGTTCAGTCGACCGTCCATCGTGAAAGTCTTCAGCCAATACTGTGAGGGCAGAAATTCCAGGTTGAAACCTGCTTCGCCTGCCAGTTTCTCTGGGACGGGCTTGTCGAGCCATACGGCAATCTCTACAGCCTTACCCTTGGCCGTGACCACGACGCGGCTGTCAAAATCATAGTAATCGTAGCGTAGTCCCACCTCGATGGTCCCCTTCTCACGATCCACCTTTCGACTGGTCATCGTTGGCACGAGATCCCACTGCTCTGGGGTGTTGTTCAGACGGACGGCTCCTCCCTGGATGGTGCGCACACCATGATGGATGACCTCGATACCAGAGTTCTTCTCGTCGTTGAAACCGCCGTTGAAGCTGTTGCTATAGACGAGTACGTTCACACCCTGACGCTCGAAGTACTCGAGGTCATTAAGTTTCAGGTCTTGTGCCCAGCCAACGGTTGTGGCGAACACAGCCAATGATAAAAGAATACGTTTATTCATATATGTAAATTAAGTTCTGTTGATAATAAGTGTGGTTATTAATATTTAACGTATTCACTTGGGTAAAGTAAAATGGCTGATCTGATAATTATAGAATGTTAACGTTAGACTACAAAAAAATCTCCCGCTCGATTGAACGGGAGATTGAATGAATATGGAGAAATAGGATTAATATCCAGGATTCTGCCACATGCCATCGGCGGTAGAGGTGTACTGGAGTACGCCATTAGCATCCTGAGAAACACTGATTTCAGCACGGTTGGTTACAGCCTCGAGTTCGTTGAGAGGAATCGGGCGATAGTAGTGCTTGGCAGCAATGTTACCAGAAGCCTGTGCGTTATAAGCTTTCACGTGGCTGATGAGCGTGTGGGTACGCTTCAGGTCGAACCAGCGCTGGTACTCACCGCAGAGCTCAAGAGCGCGCTCCTGCAGGATTGTCTCGATATCAACAGTACCCTTGATGGTGTTGTCCTTACCAGCGATGGCACGGGCGGTGCGCAGCTCGTTGATAGTACTCAGGGCGTTGCCGCCAGTAGCGAGTTCAGCCTCAGCCTTGATGAGGTACATCTCAGCCAAACGGAGCACCATGATGTCGCGGTAGCTCAGGTCATGAGTAGGATAGCTGGGGTTGTACTGGTCATCGAGGAACTTCTTGATACATGGATAAGAACGGCGTCCTTCGATCTTCTCACTCTTATAGCGGTCGTCACCATAGACGTCAGACTTGGCCTTACCACCCTCAGTTGGCAGAGCTGTTGCGGGATCGCCAGAGGTGTAAACAGGGATGTCACCACCGAATGCGAACTGCAGACGATACTTGTCCTTAGCCTCGGCCTGGAGAGCCTGACCCTCAGCAGAGTTACCGTCGAGGATGCTATAGAGAATGGCGATACCACCACCGTTGAAGTAGTTTCCGTCTTCCTTGTATGCCTCATCGTAGTCCTTGAACTCCTGCTCAGACATCTTCGGATACTTCACAGGATTCTTCGACAGCTCGTAAGGGATGCGATAAGCGGTGATCAGTGTACCGTTGTAACGCTGGTCGGTCTCTTTAACGCTCTCCAGCAACTGCCAGAAGTAGAGTGAAGGCAGGTAGCGGGTAAATCCACGTCCGTAAGGAGAGTAGTACTTACCGCACTCAACGTTCTCACCAGTCATCTTACTCTTGATAGTGGTCTTACCAGCAGCCATACGGAAGAATACCTGAGTGTCCTTCTGACCGTTGCCGCCGAGGTCGTCGGCACCGTTGTTCCACAGTGAGGGGAACATCAACAGAGAGGCACTACCACCCTGGCGGCTATAGCCTGTACGGGTGATCAGAGAGTTGTACTGACCTGTACCACCATCAGAGAAACGGTAAGGTACGCAGTTGTCACGACCAGCAGAGAGATCGTTGGAGTAGTGAACTGCAAAGAGGTTCTCGGTGTTGACAGTAGCCTCCTCGTTGTTCATGTTCCAAGTGTCCTGATAACGGTCATAGAACTTGGCACCTGAGTTGTTGATAACGTCGGTAGCTGCGTTCAGAGCCTCAGTGTAGAGGTTGCCAAAACCGTTCACGCTGCTGGCACCCAGCCAAGAGGCAGCATAGAGGGCTACGCGAGCATAGAGAGCTTCTGCAGAGTAGTAGTAGGCACGGCCTGCAGCTGTTGCAGCCTTTGGTGTCATCACGTTGGCCTGCTTGTAGTTCTCCATCGCCTTCTTCAGGTCGTTGAGGATATTGGCATATACCTCAGCCTCGGGGATACGTACAGGGTTGTTATTGATGGCTCCGATGGGCTCTGAGTTGTAGGGAATCGGACCCCACATAGCAACCATCTGAGAGTAGTACAGTGCACGGAGGAAGAGAGCGTCAGCAGTATATGCAGCCTTCTTATTGTCATCGATGACGGTACAAGTAGGCACATACTTCAGAGCGTTGTTGCAAACGTCGATACCAGCGTAGAACATCTCCCAGTACTGGTCGAGACAAGGGTTATCGGCTACGTTGTTGCCAAGAGCCTCTGCAGAGATGTCATACTTCAGTAAAGACTTCTGCTTGTTATCATATCCGAAATAGAACAGGTCGCTGCCCATCTCGGCGAGTCCGAGTGACGGCTCCTTGCCCCACCAGCCGTGAGTATAGTCATAGGCTGAGGTGATCAGTCCGTCGATACCCGATATGGTGTTGTATGCCAAGTCGGCAGTCTCACCAGTCTTGTTGTCCTCCTCCAAGAAGTCTGAGCAGGAGGTTGTGCCCAGCGCGAAGGCTGCGGTCACAAAGAACATACTTAATATCTTTTTCATATCGATTCTCATTATTGATTTAGAAAGTTATGTTAAGACCAATCACAGCCTGCTTCATCAGCGGGAAGTTCACAGAACCACCACGCTCTGGATCGTAGTTGTCGAAGTGGCTGAAGGTGAAGAAGTTCTTCAGAGAGCCATAGATGCGAGCATTGCTGATGAGGATCTTCTTCAGGAAGCTCTTCGGCAGGTTGTATGCCAGTGTGATGTCCTTGATCTTGAAGTAGTCAGCTTTCTGGATCTGGATGGAGCTCTTGTAGAAGGTAGGAGTAGCACCAGCGCAACCAGGTGAAGGAATGACTGCATCCTGATTGTTAGGAGTCCAGTAGCCCATATCGCTCAACTCGCCCCAGTTGGCGTTGTCGTAGAGGTAGAGACCATAACCTGCATAGTCGAGGTATCCGCCCAGACGAGCCATTGTTGAAACACTCAGTGAGATATCCTTGTAGGTCAGCGATGTGCTCAAACCGAGGATAGCCTTCGGGCTGCGGTTGTAGATGATCTTGTCGCTGTCATCGATCTCGCCGTCGTTGTTGGTGTCAATCACCTTTGGTGTACCAGGATCACCGTAGTCGGCCTGAGGCTTCTTAAAGTCGGGGTGTGAAGCCATGTACTGGTCGAACTCACCGATACCCCAGCAGCCATCCATGTCGTAAGCATAGTATGCAGATACAGGCTCACCGACCTTCAGGATAGTTGTTCCACTTACGAACTGCTCGATACCGTCGGCCAGTTCTTCAACCTTGTCACGTGCGAAGGTGGCAGAAGCAGTCAGATCCCAAGTAAAGGCGTTGGTCTTTACAGGAACAGCACCGAGAGATATTTCCCAACCGTGGCCCTTTGTCTTACCAACGTTAGAGATGGTGCTGGTAAATACAGAAGAGGGAGGAGCGGTCTTATAGTACAACAGGTCGTAGGTCTTACTGTTGTAATACTCAATGGTACCGTAGATGCGGCCATTGATGAATGAGAAGTCGAGACCGATGTTCAAGGCAGATGTCTTTTCCCAAGTCAGTTCAGGATTAGCCATGGTCATCGGGGCCTTCTCTGTAGAGTTGGGAACGATTGAAGAAATGGTAGCCAGAGTCTGGTAAGCATCGATGGCAGCGTTACCAGAAAGACCCCAAGATACGCGGATCTTCAGGTTGTCGAGCCATGATTTTGCACCAGACATGAAACTCTCCTCAGAGAGACGCCAACCAGCACTGACTGAGGGGAAGTAACCCCACTTGTGGCCATCAGCAAGTACTGAAGAACCATCAGCACGTATAGAGGCCTGCAGCAGATACTTGCCATCGAAAGAGTAGTTGGCACGTGCGAAGAATGAGAGCATAGAGCTCTTTACATAAGAAGAGGTAACCAATGGAGTGCCGATTTTGCTGACATCGTAGAATGAGCCAGTCTTATAGCTTTCAGAACCTGCATCACCTGAGATGCTGCTCGTTTCAGTTACGGTCTGTGACATTTCGTGTCCGAGCAGGAAAGTCATGTCATGTTTGCCGATCTCCTTGTTGTAGTTGGCTGTGTTCTGCCATACATACTTTGTGCCGACGCTCTTGTCGTTACCGATAAAGGTTGTGGTAGGCGACTGATAGCGAGCCTGGCTATGGTAGTCCTGATAGGTACCTGTGCGAGAATCGTTACGGTCCATCGTGAACTGAGATCTCAGGGTAAAGCCCTTAAACGGGTTGAGCTGCAGATAGCCACTACCAAAGAAGCGGGTGCTCTCGATATTGCGCTGGTATGCGCCATCCTCGTCAAGAAGAGGAGAACAGTGTGCGGGATACCAGGGGTTAGGAGTAGCATTGATACTGCCATCATTCAGATAAGCGTGAGTAATAGAGGTCATCTTCTGTGCCTGGTTGAACACACCACCATTACGCTTGTCGTTGCTCTTGTAAGCATAAGAGATGCTGGCACCGATCTTAACGATTCTGTTAATCTGATGGTCAATGTTGACGCGACCTGTATAACGTTTGTACTTATCGCCCTTCAGAAGACCCTTGTCGTCCATGGCAGCCATTGATACGTTGAAGTTGGTCTTCTCGTTACCACCCTGAACAGCAACCTCATAGTTCTGAGATACGCTGTTCTTCATGATCATGTCGAGCCAGTCAGTGTACGACTTGTCATTATAGATGTCGAGCGTTGGAGTCTGATCCTCCAGGTTGAAGGTCAGCACGTCTGCTGGTGTAGCCGAGTTGGTGAAGTTCCAACCGTTGGCGGCTGCATCCTCATAGTTCTTCTTGTCAATCAGACGCTGTACTTCAGTGTCGCCATACATAGGCTTTACAATACCAGTAGCACTGTTGAATGACAGATAGCCATTGAAGGTTACAGAGGTTCTGCCGGCCTTACCGCGCTTGGTAGTGATCAGGATCACACCGTTGGCACCCTTCGTACCGTAGATAGCAGTAGAGGCAGCGTCCTTCAGGATATCCATCGACTCGATGTCGCTGGCAGGAATGTCGAGGGTAGAGCCGTACTCTACACCGTCAACGATAACCAGAGGTCCGTTACCGGCCAACAGTGAGCGGTTACCACGGAGGGTCATGCTCACACCTTCACCGGCCTGACCACCGTTAGACTGCTGGAGGTCAACACCAGGAACCTTTGCCTGCATAGCCGACAGAGCGTTAGCACCTGCCACCTTTGCAAGGTCATCGGTCTTCACGCTGGCAACAGCACCCGTCAAGTCCTTCTTCTTCATCGTACCGTAACCTACGACCACGATCTCATCGAGACTGGCAGCGTCCTCTTCCAGAGTGACGTTAATACTGCTCTTTCCGGCTACGGAGATCTTCTGGTCCTTGTAGCCGATGTAAGAGATCTTTAGGACACCATTCTCAGGAACGTCCTTGATTGAGAAGTTTCCTTCGAAGTCGGTTACGCCACCGATGGTGGTACCGTCAACGAGAATACTAACACCAATCATGGGCTCACCTGTAGCGTCCACCACAGTACCTGTGACCGTCTTCTGGGCATAAGCCACGAAGCAGAACACAGACAAAAGCATAGCCATTGCGGCTCTTTTGATTTGTAGATTCATACACGTTAGTTTTAGTTATACAAATTAATTAATTATAAGATATTTTGTTTGTTTTATCTTCAATAGATGCCTATTTCGGGCACAAAGTTAATAAATTATTGTGAAATAATACTTATTTTGGGTTAAAAAATACTGAAAACGTTTACGTAATCATCAGTTCTTCTTCTTTATATTATAGATAATGTGTAAAATGCATTATATTTGCACTCAGAAAACAAATAATTGTTCGTCATGTATCTCAGATTATCTTTTATGATTGCCGTATTAGTCCAGGCTGTCACGGCATCTGCTAATCCGATTTTCAACGTCAGGGACTTCGGTGCCAAGGGCGACGGGCAGCATATCGACTCGCCCGCCATCAATGCCGCCATCGAACAAGCTGCCAAAGAGGGTGGGGGAACAATCGTTCTGACAGAAGGGGTATACCCTTGTTATTCTGTTCACCTGAAGAGTAACACGACCCTGCGGTTGGAGAAAGGAGCTGTGCTGAAGGCCGCACCCGTCACAGAGACTGAGGGCTATGACGAGGCTGAACCCAACGACTCCCACTATCAGGACTACGGTCACAGCCATTGGCACAACTCACTTCTCTGGGGTGAGAACCTCCAGAACGTCACACTCGAGGGCGAAGGCCTCATTGATGGTACCGATGTCTTGAGCCGCTGGGGACAGCGCGATGGCTATCAGGGGCCGCCGCTGGCCAACAAGGCACTCGCTCTGCGCGATTGCAGGCGTGTGACCATCCGAGGACTCAGTTTCCTGAGTTGTGGGCATTTTGCCATGTTGCTAACTGGGGTCGATGACCTGTTGATAGAGCATGTCACGGCCGATACCAATCGCGACGGCTTCGATATCGATTGCTGTGAGCGGGTCATCATTCGCAACTGCAAAGTGAACACGGTCAACGATGATGCCATCGTCCTGAAATGCTCCTACGCCTTAGGATGGGCAAAGCCTACGGAACATGTGCTGATAGAGGATTGTGAAGTCAGTGGATACGATGTGGGTACGCTGTTCGACGGCACACGCACCACACTGACCGAAAAGGCTCCCGACGGCGACGGACCTACGGGGCGTATCAAACTTGGCACAGAGTCTAACGGCGGGTTCCGTCATATTACTATCCGACGCTGTACGTTCACGCATTGCCGAGGTCTGGCACTTGAAACCGTCGACGGTGCAGAGATGAAAGTTATCCGGGTGAGCGACCTGACGATGACCGATATCTGCAACTCGCCCATCTATATCCGCCTGGGCAACCGTATGCGTGCGCCCGAAGGGTTCCATTTCTCAACAGTCGATGGTATCAGTATCCGTAACGTGCATGTCACCGATGCCGATAGTCGCTACGCTTGTCTGATAGCTGGTGTGGAAGGCCATCCCGTCCGTCGTGTCACCATCAAGAACCTCTATGTACAGTTCCGTGGCGGATTAACCCTCCAGGATGTTAAGGAACAACGGGGACGTAACCCGTTCTTCATCCCTGAAGCCCGCCAGCCGGGACAGTCGGGCGAGGCTAACTACCCCGAACCCTCTGCCCATGGCATCCAGCCTGCGTGGGGATTCTCTATCAGCAACGCTGAGGATATCAAATTAAAAAACGTTCATCTGGAAACGATTCTTCCAGATGAACGTCCTCAATTCCATTTCGAAAACACGAAGAATATCCGTATGTAGCCTTCCTGGCTATAGTGTGACGATGATCTTCTTCAGCTGACTGTCGGCACTTGAGTTGCCAACCATCAGCTCGTACTTGCCGGGCACGACGCGCATCGTGTTGGTCTTCGCATCCCAGCCTTCAAAGCGCTGGCGGGGTAGGTCGATGACAACAGTCTTGCTCTCACCGGGTTTGAGTGCCACCTGCTGGTAGGCGCGAAGGGTCTTCTGAGGTCCTTCCTTGTCTGCCAGATGACGGATATATACCTGCACCGTCTCCAGACCGTCTCTGGTACCAGTATTCTTCACGCTGACGCGTACCTTGTTATTATTATATTGTGGCTTGCCGATCTCGAACTGTGTATAGCTCAGGCCAAAGCCAAAGGGGAACAGCGCCTCGCCGGTATAATAGCGATAGGTGCGATTCTTCATCGTGTAGTCCAGGAAGTCGGGCAGTTCGTCCGTGCTCTTGTAGAAAGTGATAGGCAGTTTGCCGCTCGGATTATAGTCACCGAAGAGCACTTCGGCCAGTGCCTGTCCCCCCTGCTCACCACTGTACCATGCCTGAATGATGGCATCGCACGACTCCACTTCGGGTGTGAGAGCCATCGCGGAGCCTGAGCAGTTGACGAAGATGACCTTCTTGCCTGCCTGGTGGAGCATGGCGAGTGTCTCGCGCTGGGCCTTTGGCAGTTCGATGCTGGTGCGGTCGCCACCCTTGAAACCTTCTTCGTTGACGCGCATCTCCTCCCCTTCGAGCTTCGGTGAGATACCTCCTACGAAGATGACGGTCTCTGCATCACCGATCTGCGCCAACAGCTGTTGATGGGTAGGAGCCACTTTGTGCTGGATATCGAAACCGAGGAAGGCGAAGTCGCTCACCTGAACGTAGTCAATCTGGATGCGGTAATGCTCCCCGGCCTTTACGACCATCTCTTTCTGGGCTCCTTGGATGCGATTACGAGTCTGCCAGATGTTGACGATGGTATCCCCGTTGACGATGAGGCGCACTTTGTCGTCGCCATTGATGTTGAAGATGACGGTCTCGTCATTTGTGGGGATGAAAGTGGCATCGAGACGGGCTGAGAATTTCTCCAGATTCAAGCCTGGGGCAAAGACGGTATTGCCGCCATTGCTGAGCATGATGGGAGCCGTGAATTTGGCAGTCGCTGCCGGTGCACCTTTCATCTCGGTGTTATTGTAATAGGTAGCTTGCATGCCTTTGTCGCCAAGGGGTGATCTCAGTTCTCCGAAGCGGCTCTCGAAGACTTCATTTCGAGTCAGTCCGCAACCACTGATGAATCTAGCTTGCGGTGCCAGTTGCTGAATGCCCTCAAGGGCAGTGATGGTACGGGTGGCAAAGCCAGAATAGTTACCCCACTGCATGACAGAGTCGATGGCGTTGGCACCGAGTACGGCGATACGTGCATCCTTTGCCAAGGGCAGTGCCTGGTTCTTGTTCTGGAGCAGCACCATGCTCTTTCTGGCCATGTCGAGTGCCAGCTGCTTATGGGCGTCACATGCTACAATGCTCTCAGGGATCTTCGTCCAGGGGTTCAGGTCATCGTTGTCGAAGTCGCCCAATTCAAAGCGGGCGATGAGCAGACGGCGCAGACTCTTGTCGAGGTCGGCCTCCTTGATGTCACCACGGCGCACGGCCATGGGCAGGTTCTTGTATTCCGATCCACACTCAACGTCGGTACCAGCCAATACGGCCTGGGCTGAAGCCTCAGCGGGATCCTTGGCAGTGTTATGCCAGCGGGGCAGGAAGTCGCGGATGGCACCGCAGTCTGAGGTGATCAGTCCGTCGAATCCCCATTCGTCACGCAGGATCTGCTGTTCGTAACGGGTCTGTGAACAGCATGGCTGTCCGTCGATACGCTGGTAGGCACACATGATCTCTGCGACCTTTCCCTCCTGCACCAGTGCCTTGAAGGCAGGCAGATAGGTTTCCCAGAGGTCGCGCTCGGGCAGGTTTTCTACGTTGAACTCATGACGGTTCCACTCTGGACCGCTGTGTACGGCAAAGTGCTTGGCACAGGCCAGCAACTTGCGGTACTTGCTGATGCCGAGATCCTCGCCATTGTAGCCCACGCCCTGCAGACCACGGACGACGGCCAGTCCCATCTTGGATGTCAGGTAGGGGTCTTCCCCGTAGGTTTCCTGTCCGCGTCCCCAACGGGGATCACGGAAGATATTGATGTTCGGTGTCCAGAACGACAGACTCTGATAGCGCTTGATGTCACCCGAGCGCTTGGCCTGCTGTGCCTTCACGCGGGCCTCGTCGCTCACGGCTGTAAACACCTTGTGCAGCAGGGCGTCGTCCCACGAGGCAGCCATCCCCATCGTGATGGGGAACACGGTGGCAAAGCCGTTACGGCCGATGCCGTGCAGGGCTTCGTTCCACCACTGGAACTGAGGGATGCCGAGGCGCTCGATAGCGGGCGAGGTATCCATCATTAGACTTACTTTCTCTTCTAGAGTCAGTCTTCCCAAGAGATCATCAGCCCGCTGGGCTGCCGTAAGATTGGCATCCTGATAGGGCAGAACTTGTGCATGTAAGCTGGCGGCCATACTCAGGCAGCACAGCAAGGTTGCTAGTTTATTCATTTGCATTCTCACTTTTATAGTAGTTATCAGGTGCAAAGATACGAATTTTTATCGAAGAGTCCAAATCTTTTGTTGTTTTTCTTTATTTTCGGTGGTTCACGCATCATGCGTCTGTGGATGCTGCAACTGTGCTGGAACTGTGCTGTAAGGATGCTGCAAAGTTGCTCTACTCCCGCGCATACCTATTAGTGCGCGCGCAGGCGTGAAGTCCGCCACAAAACGTAACGAATCGCCATGCAATTCATTACTTTTCGCATGGTAAAACGTTACGTTTCGTGATGCGATTCGTTACGTTTCGTCAGCGTGGTTTTGGCTAACTTGGAAAGGCCAAAATGTTTGGAATCTGGCGAAAAATGTTGTACCTTTGCCGATGTAAATGTGGCGATCGTACCTTTGTTGCACCCAAAAGAGGGAAAATCGCCTGAAAAATTTGGAATTATCAGATATTCTGCTTAAATTTGCAACCAAAATGATACTACATAAAAAATGAAAGGGGGGAAGCATTTAATGAGACAATTTACTATCGTGATGAGTTGGCTGCTGGGGCTGAGTATGGCTGTGGCTGCAGAGGTTCCTGAAGTGACTTGGGATAAGTACAGCCTGATAATCGATGGGCAGCGAGTCTGTCCCGTGATGGGTGAGGTGCATTATTCGCGCATACCTCAGGTCGAATGGGCTGATGAGGTACGGAAGATGAAGGAGGGTGGTGTAACGGTTATCGCCTGTTATGTGTTCTGGAATCATATTGAGGAGACGGAAGGCGTGTTCGACTGGAGTGGTCAGCGCTGTCTGCGCCAGTTTCTCGAGGTTTGCAGTCAGGAGCAGTTGCCCGTCGTGCTGCGCGTAGGACCGTTCTGCCATGGTGAGGCACGCTGTGGCGGCATCCCTGACTGGCTGTTCTCCAAAGGCTGTGAGATGCGGTCTGAAGATCCCGTCTTCCTGGCCTATACCGAACGGCTCTACCGTCAGATTTTTACCCAGGTGCAGGGCTTGCAATGGAAAGACGGTGGTCCCGTGATGGCCATGCAGTTCGACAACGAATACAGCGGACACGGCTCTTACCTGATGCGGCTCAAGCAGATGGCCCGCGAGATTGGCTTCGATCTCCCCTTCTACACCCGCACAGGCTGGCCAGAACTGGCCTCACCCGTACCTTTCGGCGAGATGATTCCTCTTTATGGCGACTATGCCGACGGGTTCTGGGAACGCTCCATCGAGGAGACGGCAGGCAACTACTACAAGGCTTTCAACTTCAAGGCCTTCCGCTCTTCGACTGCCATTGCAACCGAACAGTTAGGCAAACAGGAGGAGCGGCTGAATGAAGGCGATGAACAGTATCCCTACTTCACCTGCGAACTGGGCGGTGGCATGATGACGGCCTATCACCGTCGGCCTTATCTGTATCCTGAGGATGCCTACTCGATGGCCATCGTGAAACTCGGCAGTGGCTCCAACCTTCTGGGCTACTATATGTATCATGGTGGCACGAACCCCGATGGCAAGATCTGGCTCAACGAGATGCAGCGCACTCCAGCCACCAACTATAACGACATGCCGGTGAAGACCTACGACTTCCAGGCGCCCCTCGGTGAGTTCGGACAGAAGAATCCTCACTACTACATGCTGAGGAAACTGCATCTGTTCATGCACGACTGGGGCGATCTGCTTGCTCCGATGGAGGCCGTATTCCCATGTCCGCAGGATATTCAGAAAGGCGATGACTCGTTTCTGCGCTGGTCGTATCGCGCGAAAGACGGTACCGGTTTCATCTTCATCAACAACTATGAACGTCTACAGAATCTTTCGACCAAAAGCCACGTGCAGTTGGAGGCCTGTGGGGTGAAACTGCCGAAACTGACCATCCCTGCAGGCACGATGTGTATCCTGCCTGTGAATATCGATGGCATCCGCTATGCCACGGCACAGCCCATAGCCAAGCGCGATGGCAAGATCTATCTGGCTCAGGTGAAAGGCATCCCGTCAACCATCGCCTTGCAGAATGGCAAGGTGCTGAAGAATCTGAAACCCTCGGGCACGGCCAAGCCCGTCTGTCAGAACATCTATCTGCTGACCTCCGAACAGGCAGAAAGACTTTTCCTGCAAGCAGACGAGCCACAGGCGAGGCCCACAGCGGTAGCCTATCAGAAGGAGAAGGAGGCAAGAGCCCTGCGAACGATTACCATCGGCGTGAATCGTGTGGCAGAAGAGCCCACCGATGAAGACTTTGAACAGGCTGCCGTCTATACCATTCATCTGCCGCAACAGCGCCAGACATTGCTCCAGATTGCTTATCGCGGTGACTGTGCCCGACTGTATGCCGACGGGAAGCTGGTAGCCGACAACTTCTATAATGGCCGACCGTTTCTGATGGGACTGTGGCGACTGCCAGAGAGTTGCACCAGTCTGGAACTACGCATCCTGCCACTACAAAAGGATATGCCTGTCTATTTCCCGCGTGAGGCAGATACCACCCCTGGAGAATCTGTCGTCAGCATCACTTCTGCTGCGTACTAACGTTTGCGGGGCGCTGCAAGGTGATGCCCATCAGTCCGATCACGACATCGTTCGACAAGGTTCTGACGGTCAGGCTCCGTAGCGTTTTCTGTGAATTAAGCGGCATATCAAGGATGATGCCTGCACCACGCTCAAAGTTGCGGTCATAATAACTGGCAGCGACACCCGTGGCTGCCGGGCGCCCATAGTGCTCGCCCATCGGCATCAACTCTCGTGAGACGACTGCCGAAGCAAAGTCAATCCGGTAAGGACGGGGTTGGGCGGCATGGAAGGCCAGTCCGTCTTCATAATAGTCTTGTTCGATAGGGCACCAGTTGTGGGGATTCCGCAAAGGCAGTTCGGCGGTAGTCCCGTCGGTATAGGTCACGGTAATCAGGCCGTTATCGATATGGCTCTGCATGTGATTGGTGCTGCCTGCCATCAGCAGATAGGCATGCGATGCGGCGCCTGAGAGCGTGATGGAGACTGTATCGGGATAATTGTCCCACAGCGAGGTATAGATATTACGCCCCGTCTTGAGGTACATGAAAGGTATGCCATCGCCTATCCCTACCGTTAGCAGTCCATCCTTTACCCTCTCCCGCAAGGCAGAATCGTCGATGGTAGCCATCATCTCGGGGTGGCACCACTCTCCGATACCGTGGACGGGAATCTGAAGCGTAGTATAAGGAGAACGGGGCGAGAGATAGAAATGATAAGTAGATGACATTTCATGTTCGTTTGTTTTCTGGGTACAAAAATACAACTTTATTTTATTTCGCGATAGAAGTTTTGTTCAATTATTTGTTTTTTTACCCGTTTTTTTATAATTTTGCATCCGAATCAAACTACGGAAGATGAAAAGAAGACTACTATTGACACTATTGCTGGCATTACCCTCTATGATTGTTTCGGCTATGGTGTGGTTCGATGGCACACATCCTGTTACTTACAGTTTACCCTCGGATGCCGATCCTGTAGTGACAACAGCACTCGAGATGTGGAAGGACGATATGCGACAGGTAACGAGTCTTGTTCCTGTGGCAGCCAAGAAACCTACGATTGTCATTACTCAGGGCAAGGGCTCCGACGACGGTTTCCGTATCTCTGTACAAAACGGCCAGATATATGTAGATGGTCATAATGCGCGTGGCACAGCCTATGGCATTCTGGAACTATCTCGCCTGGCAGGCGTCTCGCCATGGATATGGTGGGGCGATCTGGTGCCAGAGAAGAAAGACCGGCTGACGCTCAGCGACGACTTCTCGATGGAGCATACACCGAGTGTGGCCTATCGTGGCATCTTCATCAACGATGAGGACTGGAGTACGCGCCCTTGGAGTTGTCGGAACTTTGCCCCTGGACCTGAAGGCCGGATTGCCGCTCAGACCTATAAGAAGATATTCCAGTTGCTACTCCGTCTACGTGCCAACACCGTGTGGCCTGCCATGCATGAGGGCACGGTGGCCTTCTTTCAGACACCCGGAGCCAAGGCGATGGCCGACTCCTGTGGTATAGTGGTGGGCACGTCCCATTGTGAACCTCTTTTGCGCAATAATGTTGGAGAATGGAACAGCCAAGAGCGCGGACGCTTCAATTATAAGACCAATCGTGAAGCTGTGCAACAATACTGGATAGAGCGCCTCAAGGAGGTGAAAGGCTCTAAGGACCAAATCTTTACAATCGGTATGCGTGGCATCCATGACAGTTCGATGGAGGGTTATCAGACCGATCAGGAGAAGTTCGACGGCTTGCAGCAGGTCATTAACGACCAACAAGAGCTGCTGAGGCAATATCTTGGTGACCCATCACGACTGCCTCAAATGTTCGTGCCTTATAAGGAAGTGTTGCAACTCTATGAGATGGGACTGCAGGTGCCTGAGTATGTGACGCTGATGTGGTGCGATGATAACTATGGCTATATCACACGTTACTCCGATGCCCGTGAACAGCAGCGACAGGGTGGGGGAGGTGTCTATTATCATCTCAGTTACTGGGGACGTCCGCACGACTATCTTTGGCTGACTACCACCCAACCTGGCTTGATCTATAATGAGATGCGCGAAGCCTACGATCGTCATGTGCGCAAGCTTTGGATAGCGAATGTGCACGATGTAAAGGTTGCGGGCTATGATCTCGAACTTTTCCTCGATATGGCGTGGGAAATCAATAGTGTTAGTGCCTCTACCCTTAATGGTCATTACCGACGATGGCTCTGCCGACAGTTCGGTACGGTGGCAGGTAACCGTCTCTTTCCGGCGATGCACGATTTCTTCCGCCTTTGTGGTGAGCGTCGCCCGGAGTTTATGGGATGGACTCAGGTGGAACTCGACAAGAAGGTATTCCATCGGGGGCTCTCACTTGTCGATAGTATCGGGATGACAGCCCGTGAGGTTGCTGCCCGTCTTTCAGATTTTGAGCGGATCAAGGCTATTGTGGCAGATTGCCGCTCCTGTGTTCGCCCAGAGTTGTCCGATGCCTTCTTTGCAGCTATCGAATATCCTGTGTATGCTGCCGCTGCCATGAGTCGTAAGATTCTCTCCGATTCCGTCGAAAGCCATCGCGCCTATGAGGAAATCCAGCTGCTCACGGCCCGTTATAATTCATTGCAGGATGGAAAATGGCGCGGGCTGATGGATGCGGCTCCCCGTCAGTTACCTGTCTTTGCCGATGTGCGGGGCTCACGCTTCGCCTCTGAGGCTGCCGACATCGTAACCATTAAGTCAGCAGCTGATTACCAGCATGCCTCCGCAGGTGCAGAACCTGTGCAGATGTTGGGGCACTCGATGCAAGCTGTGAGGTTGCCCAAAGGTGATTCACTCACCTATCACTTCTCTGTAGAGCGTGAAGGTGACTATACACTGACCACAGCCTTGATTCCAACTCATGCCGTGGATGCAGGCGATATCCGCTATACAGTGACTGTCGACGATACGCCTGCTGTGGTATGGTCGCTCAAGGAGCCGTTCCGTTCCGAGGAGTGGAAGCGGAATGTGCTTCGAAACCAGGCGCTGCGCCATCAGACGATCCACCTCACTTCAGGTAATCACAAGTTCACCATCCTGGCCCTCGACGACCATATCGTGGTGGATCAATGGAAACTTACGGATGTGCAGACGAAGTGAGAGCAGAAGGAGAGATTTTTAAAATAAGCAAAAAGAGTCCCCAAATTCGCAAAAATAAGCAAAAATATGTTTTTATTGCAGTTTATTTAAAGATTATGCTTATCTTTGCAAAGCATTAAGACTAAAAATATTCGATTAAAATAAAAACAATGATGAGAAAATTATTGATTGTCGTAGCATTGGCCTTGGTAAGTTTGGCAGGCACGGCACAGAACTTGAGAGCGAATCTCGATGAGAGTGTGAAACCTGGTGACAACTTCTGGCAGTATGCCGCAGGCACCTGGCTGAAGAACAATCCATTAGACGCGCAACACCCGATGAATGGCGGTTTCGTAGATCTGATGGAGCTGAACAGAGAGCGCATCAATGCGCTGATCATGAAGTATGCCGAAGAGAGACAGTTGCCGCAAGGCAGCGACGGGCAGAAGATAGGTGCCCTCTATCGCCTCTACATGGACAGCGTTAGCCGCAACAAGCTGGGCTATGAGCCGATACTGCCTTACCTGAAGCAAATTCGTGCGCTGAAAGATCGTGAGGAAATGCTGAAAGTGATGTATGAACTCGATGAGAAGGGCTTCAACACGATACCCATCAGGCTTGGCTTGACGCTGAACCCTACCAACTCGTCGGAGTGGATCATGGAGGCCAATTATGGGGGAACGACGTTTGACCATGAGTATTACGACCAGCCCAACGAGCAGCAGCAGGCCGTCGTAGCAGCCAACAAGAGCCTGAACAAGGACTTGCTGAAGATGGTGGGCTACAGCGATGCCGATGCCGAGCGCATGATGCAGGCAGCGTGGACTATAGAGCACAGGATAGGCATGAAGAAACTCGACCAGGTGGCTGTGCGTGATCCTAAGGCTACCATTCACATGATGTCGTGGCAGCAGTTCCTGACCGACTTCAAGGGTATCGACTGGGTTAGCTATCGCGATGCCATGAATCTGCCCAAGGACATCGACACACTGAATGTGGGACAGCTTGATGCCCTGCATGAAGTAGAAAAGGTGCTGGCAGAGACGAGTGTCGAAGACCTGAAAGCCTATATGGAGGTGAAGGCCGTCAGAGCTTACAGATATTACCTTAGCGACGCTTTTGAAGACCGTTCCTTCGAATTCACCAAGGCTACTCGCGGTGTGCAGGAACAAGAGCCCCGCTGGAAGCGGGCCGTCGACGAACTCGACGAGAGTCTGGGCGAGACTATTGGAAAGCTGTATGTCAAGGAGTATTTCCCCGAGTCGAGCAAGCAGCGTGTCTACCGCCTGATAAAGGATCTGCAGCAGGCTTTCGAGGACCGTCTGAAAGAGAACACCTGGATGAGCGACTCCACCAAGGCCAAGGCGATAGAGAAACTGCGTGCCATGCATATCAATGTGGGCTATCCTGACAAGTGGGAGGATATGGAGAAGTTTATCGACATCCGCGAGAATGAAAATCTCGTAGAGAACTTTATCCGTATCGGACGGGAATCACGTGCGGCACTATACCGCAAGTATTGGCGCAAGCCCGTCGATAAGACCATCATGCCCTTCTCACCACAGACGGTGAATGCCGGTTACATGCCGCCATTCAACAGCATCAACTTCCCTGCTGCTATCCTGCAGCCGCCGTTCTTCGACCCTGACGCCGACTATGCCGCTAACTATGGTGCCATTGGCGCTGTCATCGGTCACGAGATAAGCCACGGCTTTGATGACCAAGGATGCCAGTACGACAAGGACGGAAACCTGACGAACTGGTGGACAGCCGCCGACAAGGCCAAGTTTGACGAGCGCACGAAGGTGCTGGTCGACTGGTTCTCACAGCAGGAGGCACTGCCCGGCCTGAAGGTGAATGGCGAGAAGACCCTCGGTGAGAACATCGGTGACAACGGCGGAATACAGATGGCCTACCGTGCCTTCGAGAACCGCCTGAAGCAGGAGCCCCTGGAGTCGAAAGAAGGCTTCACGCCTGCCCAGCGTTTCTTCCTGGCATACACTCGAATGTGGGCCAGCAACATCACTGACGAGTTCCTTGCCTATGCGGTCAACAGTGACGTTCACTCACCGCACATCTTCCGCGTGAATGCCGCCCTGCCGATGATCGACAGCTGGTATGACGCCTTCAACATCAAGCCCACCGACAAGATGTTCATTCCCAAAGAGAAGAGAGCTTTGGTGTGGTAATATAAATTCGACATATTAATTGGTACCAAATGGGAACAGAATCTTCAAACAAAAACTTTTTCTATAGGCTTATATTTGGCAACATCATTGACCTGGATGGTGATCAGCCGCAAGAACTCATGTTGGAACAGGGGAGCCAGAAGAAAATCTCCGATGGTAAGAACAACTATCTCCTGTTGCTCTGCGGCATCAAGGTCAACCGTAAGATCTATCAGCCTACGGAGATAGAGGCTGAACTGGATATCGTAGAGCTCATCGAAGGCGCATCAAGCCAGCAAAAGACTACTGCGCCCCAGTTCGACGACGTAAGCCAACTGCTGTTGCAGAGGATGGTGACGCTTGATGTCGTGGTGGACGGTATTGCTGACGACGTTGCCACAAACTGCTATGTGTATGAGCTCATCCCCCAGCTGCAGCGTGATATCCACGGTACTAAGATGTATGTGAAGCTGAGAATCTTCAGCGTGGACAAGCTGATGACCCTTAACAAGTACAGCAAGGCCTACGTGGCCCGCAAGCTCGGCTCTGAGATACTGAAGCCGGAGAGCATGAACTTCGGAACCTTGTCGGAGAAAGAGCCCCTGATAGCGTCCGACGTCACAGGCATGCAGCATCTGATGTACACCGACGGCGGCGTGAGAATGGAGTTCATACAGCCCTATCTGGTACAGTATAATGAGTCGTTCTACGACTTCCTGGTGCGCACCTCCAACCGTTGTGGAGAGTTCCTCTTCTTTGAGGACGGCAAACTGGTGCTGGGCCTGCCGGAAAGGAAATCAGAAAGCGATCCGAAAAAAGAATCGATTGTAGAGATCAGTGACTATGTGACGGTGACTGCCTTGGAGAGGTCGGCCGATCCGCTGAAGATCAGTGGGTATGCCCGTGACAGCGTGAAGAACGGTAAAGGCGCAGTGCAGGGGACGCCAGATGCCAAGCCGACCAAGGAGGGCGAGACATTTCCTGTACTGAATATGGCGGCTATTCCCCGTGAGAAGACAGGGTTCCCCGAGGATGTCTTCCCTGTGTATGCTTCGAGCAATGCCGAACTGGCTCAGGATGACTACATCTTCCCGCTCTACAGGGGCAAGTTCACCGACAGAAGGCGCGAGCTGAACTATGACGGCACCCCCGCCCAGACGGCTTTGGGCAGAATGATGCTTTTCGGCAAGACCATGCTGGGCAACGAGCTGGACGCAGGATTAGGACTTGGCGTCACTTTCATCCTCGACGGTGTCCTCAACGAAGCTGTTCCACAAGCATTGGCCACCTTGGGTATACACTCGTGGAACAACTTGCAGGCCACGCGCTATATGGATATCCTTAAAGGGAAAAAAGACCAGTATAACGAGCAGAAAGCCGTGCAGTTCGGTACGCTGAACAGCGAAGGATGGACCACCCTGAGTTACTATAAGGACATCCATCTGCACGAGGAGGAACAGCAGCGGAAGATCGTGTGCATCAACATGGGCACCAACTTTGCCAACGTGAAGTTAGGCCAGAAGATCAAGGTCGATGGGCTCGACGATACCTATGTCATCATTCAGATAGAGCAGCACTCCGAGGAGGCATGGAATCGCGACTATGACAGATACGACAAGGTGGCCGATGACAAATACGCCGGCAGCCGTTCGCTCAAGATCTATGCCATTCCCGGGTATGGTGGTGTCAAGAAGCAGTTCATTCCTCCCGTTCAGCCCGTTCCTGTCATCAGGAAAGTGGGCCCGCAGACTGCCTTCATAGCCGACAATGAAGACCCGAAGTTCCAGGGGCGTGTGCGCATTGCCTTCCCCTGGCAGCCACTGAATAGTCCGGAAAGGGGTGAGCTACGTAAAGTGGACATCAAGCTTAAAGAGGTAGAGGACTATATTGAGACCCTCAGAAACAAGAAGCAAACGCTTCTGGATGAGGCGACAAGAGCCAGTCAGTTCGTCGAGGAGCTGAAGGAATATGTAAAAGCCACGAAGGAAGACCGCACCGCGCAGCTTGAGCCCAGGCACACTAAGCTGGATCAGCTCGAAATGGAGATAGCATACCTCAGGAGGAATTCACAGCCTCTTGCCGACATTGAAGAAAAGAATGCCCAGACGATAAAGCTCAACAAAGAGCTCTCAGAGTTTGTGGCAGCAGCCAAGGAGCACGACGCGAAGAAGGGCAAGGCTGACTATCTGGATCTTGAGAAGGATAATACGGTCATCCGTAAGTATAAAGAAATCTATGATAAGAAGAACAAGGCGTACCTGAAAGCAAAAGCCGACTTGAGTCGGGCCGAGAGCACGCAGAAAGAGACGAAAAGACAAAGCCAGGAACTGCAAGAGAGGGTTAAACTCGACGTGAAAGCCATGGCCACGCCGTGGGTGCGCGTCGTCACCCCGATGGCCTCGCCAGGCGGCGGCACATTCTTCCGCCCACAGATAGGCGACGAGGTGATGGTCAACTTTGAGAACGACAATGTGGAGCGTCCATACGTCATAGGCAGTGTCTTCTCCAAGAACAACACCACCCCCGACGAAAAGATGTACCGCCAGCGTGGCAATGAGCTGCAAGGTAAAGAGGTCACGATGATGATGATGTCGCGCAACGGCCATCATATCACCTTTACCGACCCCGACGGCGGTGCCAACTTCCTGACGAACTTAGTATTGCCAGGACTGGGACTATGGGGCTCGATAGCGGGATCGGCATTCAACAATCTTCTGCCGGGCGCCAAGGACCTGGCTGGCGGTATCCATATCGGCGACCGCTACGGCATCTACGAGATCGACATGAAGAGCCACAAGCGCTCCATCGACATCAGGTCGCCTTTCGGCACGGTGGAAATCGACGCCTTCTCGGGCATCACCATCAGTGCCCCCAACGGCAATGTCACCATCAGGGGAAAGAACATCAACCTGGAGGCGGGCAACAAGGTTAACGTCACTTCAGGGATGAATATCCTGGATCCGGGCCTGGGCGACCCGGAAGGCACGAAGTACAAGTGGGGTAAGGCTCTTACTGACATCTTCGCCGAGATTATCCCTACAGAACTCAATAAGTATATGTTCGCCTCGATAGTTGACCTGTCGTACATCCGCCACATCGTGGAGGTGTTCGTGCGCCCCGTCGATGGCACACTCAAGCTCAAGTCGAAACGCTACCTGATGCTGGAGGCCGGCAATGGCAATGCCACCATCCGCCGTGACCGCTATGCCAAGGCGGTGGAAGAAAAGAAGGAGTCGCAGGAGGAATTCTACAAGGCATTGCTCACCTGTGTGAAGTTCATCAGTGAGAAGGTTGATCTCTTCTACGATACCTATGAGACGTTGTGGATAGACGGCTACAAGAAGAAGACCGAGTACCTTGAAAAGGCCGGATGGGTGTTGAAGGATGAGAAGCAACCTGACTTGGCTGAGATAGCATCAAAAGCCAATGAGTGGGACGATCAGAAGATTACCCAGGACACCTTTGAGAGTCATTTTGTTGAGACAGGTATTCTGTTCAGAGAAGGAGCGAAGCACAATCAGATTACAACCAGCCCCATCCTGAAGTTCGACTACATCAAGGATTCTGCAAGGGCCTTTGGCGAGAGTGCTTTCAAGATGTACCAACATATGGAGTCCTTCGATCGTTTCTTAAATGACGGCTCAGATCTTCCATTAGGCAAATTTCAGTGGATGGATAAAAACTTCTCAGTTGCGCTTATTGACCTGGATGAAAAGATCTTATGGGCAAAAGGCTGGAAAGCGCTATATAACGATGGTAATCAACATCAGCTTTTCAATGATTTGGATCCTAACCCCAAAGCAGACAAGTTTGCGATGCAAAACAAAACATTCCACAAGCGCAAACTGCTGCTGGCTTTTATTAACGAGGTGGCTCATTCTCCGCAGAATGTTCAAAACAAGTACTTCGAGTGTAACCTCAAGATGGATTATGTGATGACGACCCAGTCACTTCGTCAGGAATACTATTGGAACCGTATGGTGTTCAATCTCGACAGAGCAGAGAAATACCAAAGGAACAATTACAAGCGCAAGTTGCGTGACAGCACAGCTGGTATCTTCCTAAGCACGGCCAAGAAAATCGCGGCTCCCTTCGACCGAGACATCTGGAATGACGCAGCCGACGGGCAAATACTCTTCTCCGACCAAGAGAGCAAGACCCTCAACTTCCAGGGCGAGGGCCTCCATGAGGAGAGCAGTTCGAACATCGGCACGCTGGATCACCTGAAGAAGGAACTGATGGCCATTAAATAAAGGTAAAAAGGTGAAAAAGTAAAAGAGTAAAAAGGTAAAAAATGGATTATATATTCGAGGACTGGGAGAAAAAGCTCTCCAACTTTGAGAGCAGCGTGGAGAAAGACCTGGCGGAGATAAGGAAGTGCAAGGCGGAGATGCAGCAGATGAAACTCGACGTGGTGGCAGAGCTGCAGAAAGGCCGCTATGTGCGTGATACTCAGCGGCTGGTGCTGTCGGCACCCGAGATCATCATCGGCAATGTAGACCGCAGCGGAACCCTCTTTGCAGGAGGCTCCAAGGTCATCGTCCGTGGTACGCAGGTAGGTGTCGAGGGAGCAGGTGAGGGTGGACGACTGGATCTCCGAGCACCTAGCATCCGTGAGATTGCCGAAGACCCGGGCACCGACGGACGTGAACACGTGGTGGGATCGCTGTCCGAGGTGGTCAGCCAGGCACGTAACATCATCATCCAGAGCGACGATGCAGAAGGGGCGTTCTCAGCCCCCGCTGCCCCCACAGGCGGCAGCGGGGTGCGCATCCATGCCGATAAGACCATCGACGTGCATGCCGCCATGACGGCGGAAAGCCGTGAGGAGCGTCTGACGAATCTCATCAGTGAAACCGAGAAACAGAAAAGCTACCTGAAAGAGCAAGCCAGTGCTCATAAGAAGTCGTTCACCGATCTGAAGAAAGAGATGCAGGAACTGATAGAGAAGCGAGATACGCTGGCGAAAGACTACGACAACGTCCGTACTAACTACCTGGAAATCAAGGATGTGGCTGAGGAGATAGAGGTACTCTCCATGTCGATCACCGAGGAGACCTACGCCTACGCGGAAATCCTGTCGCTGCTGGCAGAGACCAGCCGCAGGCTGAAGTGCTTCAAGGATGAGAAATCGAAGATTAAGAAGGGCGACGACTTCAAGAAAAAGCCGACGGGAGCTGCTGTCAACATTACGGGTGAGAACATCAACCTGTTGTCTGCCGACGGCGAGCACAACCTGCGCGACAACAAGGAATCGGGTGTCACCATCACAGCCAACACGGTGGGCATCACTTCCTTGGATAAGGAAGGGGCACTGAATAAGGAAGGCAGGGTGAGCGTTGTGGCCAAGAACATTGAGATGGCTACAGCAGGCACTGCCGATCTGAAATTCGACGATGAGGGTAAACTTGAGAAGGGTACCTTCGCTGCTGAGGGCGACTTCA
>ODAI013886106.1_pt1 | contig 41093 bp, 31 predicted proteins | sample 1539321 | NCBI WGS metagenome assembly ODAI01 (sample SAMN02144231, study PRJEB22623) | gut metagenome | biome: sheep rumen | host: Ovis aries | place: New Zealand
AATCACCTGGCTCATATTCCTTGCCTGTGAATCTCTTAAGAGCTGAAACATAATCTCCATCAGGCACAAAACAGATATCCTGACTATCTGGCTTGTTTGCATTAATAAATTCGTGACTTTCTGCTATACGGCGTACCTCGTCCTTTGAAAGCTCTCCCAGTGGAAACTCTGTATGTGCAAGCTCCTCCTGAGTCATGTTATAAAGTACATAGCTTTGGTCCTTATTACCGTCAAGGCCCTTTAAAAGCTGATATCCATTATCGGTTTTACGAATTCTAACGTAATGTCCAGTGACAATCTTTTCGCAGCCTAAAATCTGTGCTCTGCGATAAAGCTCATCAAACTTCATGTGCTTGTTACACTCAATGCATGGATTAGGTGTCATACCACATTCGTAGCAGCTTATAAAATTATCAATAACACTCTCTCTAAATTTCTCCTGGAAATTAAAGGTATGATGTGGCATCTCAAGACGTCTTGCAACAGCCTTGGCATCCTCCACGTCATCTAAGGAACAGCAGGTGTGACCATTGCACACGCCGATGTCCTCATTTGCATAAAGCTTCATAGTGCAGCCTACGCAATCATATCCCTTTTCCTTCATTAATAATGCAGCGACACTACTATCTACGCCACCGCTCATAGCTATTAATGCTTTCATAATACAATAAACCTCTTATTCGTCCTTAATATTCCCCGCCTTTACATTGGCTTCTATTATAGAATCAACAACCTTAAATAGCTCCTTAGAGCCTAGGGCTGTTTTGTCCTGTCTGCCGTGAACCTGGGTGGCACTTACGCCGTGCTGTCTCCAGTCCTCACCACCATTGCTGTTATTAAGCATTAGTGGCTGTAGATTATCCATTGAATGAGCAAACTTTGATTCAGCAGTCTCGTAGGCTTCAAACTCTTCAAAAAGAGCCATAAGCTCGCTGGCCTGATCACTAGGAAGCATTCCAAAAAGATGCTCTTTAGCAGCCTTTTCTCTTAAGGCCTGAGTCTTCTTTCCCTCTTCATCATAAGCGTAGGTATCGCCAGCTTCTATTTCCACGATGTCATGAATCAGGCACATTAGCATAACCTTTCCTATATCTACAGGCTCGTTGGAATATTCCCTTAAAAGATATGCCATTATAGCCATATGCCAGGCATGCTCTGCGTCATTTTCATTTCTTCCATGTCCTGAAAGATGTGTCTGTCTAAATATATTTTTCTCTTTATCTATTTCAAGAGCAAAATCCAGTTGTCTTTTTAATCTATCAGTCATTACTTTTCTCCTATTTTAGATATTGAGTCTCTTACCTATAAAAACTATAGGCTTATTATACTTATGCTTAAGGTAAAAATAAACAAATAAATTACAAATCTAGCATTCCTTACCTATATTTATTTTTAAAAAAATTCACAAAGTACCCACATTTATTGTCTAAAATATGCTTAAGTTACTATGTGATTAAGTGAGGATGGCATGAAAACACCAACATATAACCTTTTAAAACAATTTGTAAATCTTGCTCCTGCTCCTTGTACGGCCCTTGCTGTAGAAAGAAAGCCTGACGGCACCTGCGGCGAGATTCGTTTTTTTGCCGTAAATGATGCCTTCAAAAGAAGCTTCTATGACCTATTCATTAAGTCAACAGGAAAAGAGCCAGCCAGCATAGATGAGTTGGATTCATTCATAGAGGGACAGCCTTACACTATTTCTCTTTCAAAAGAGCCTAAATTTGAGGAAATATGTTTTAGAAGCGCCTGGAATAAGGAATATATCCACACCTACGTAGATACTACAAGTATGTACGGATATTGGACTGAGGATTTTTTAATTCCTTGCGATTGTGACCACGAAGAAAATATATCTTATTGCTATTTCATATATCAGCTTAATAGAGAAATGGATACTGGAAAGTTCAGCGCCGTTTCTCCAGATATTTCAAGCTACGTAATCAAAGCCTGCCTGGAGCTTCGAAATGAAAATGAATTTTATTCCAGCATGAATGTGGTTTTAAAAGATTTAAGAGAATACACAGATTCATTTAACGCCTGCATCTTAACAGTGGATTCTGAAAGAAAGACCTTCGAAATTATAAGTGAATCTGTCAAAAATAATGTGCATTCCATAAAGGACTACTTTAAAAACGTCCCTTACGAAATAATTGCCAGCTGGGAAAAGCTTGTTAAAGGCACCAACAATATCATCATTAGAGATGAAAATGACATGGATTATTACGAAACCCTTGCACCTGACTGGGTAAAAACAATGAAGGAAGTACATGTTAAAAACCTTTGCCTTTCTCCATTTGTGCATCACGGAGAAATAATAGGTTATTTATATTTAACAGATTTTGATGGTTCTAACTTAGCCAGAATAAAAGAGATTGTAGAATTACTCTCCTTCTTTCTTACTGCCGAGGTGGCCAACCATACCTTCCTAGAGAAGCTTGAATACCTTAGCAATGTAGATATGCTAACAGGAGTATTCAATCGTAACTGCATGAACGTAAATGTAGATGAATTATCCCTAAAGCTTAAGCTTGAGCCTAAGCCATTTTCAGTAGCGTTCTTTGACTTAAATGGTCTTAAATCTATAAATGACCATGGTGGTCATAATTCTGGTGATGACTTGCTTAAGGATGCAGCAAATGTCCTAAAGGAGATTTTCCCTGAAGACCAAATATATCGAGCCGGCGGAGACGAATTCGTAGTTATTTCTTTGAATGATTCTGAAGATGATTTCCTACAAAAACTTGCTACAGTCCGAGAGAAGGCCTGCGACCCTGATTGGCTTAACTTCGCTATAGGGCACTATCATGATGATTCTCAAGGTAATCTTCGTCTGGCCATGCGCTATGCCGATGAAAACATGTACGAAGATAAAAATGCATTCTACGATGCTCACCCTGAAAAACGTAGATAACCCAAAGGAAGGCGAACAACATGCTGTCAAATAACCGAATTGTAAATAAAAATTTCTACGATGAATACAAATACTTTGATGAATATTTGGCAAACTACCTTAATGTGGAAGAAAACGGGGTAGACGAATATATCAAACGCATGAAGCATGCCATCTATGAAGTAAAGGATGTACTTCCAGAATGGATGCCTACTATTGCACGCCTTGAAAAAATGAAAACCAGATTCCTGAGCCTAGACGACGCCGAAGTAAGCTTCGATGACTTTCAGGGAAAGGATGAAGATGTTGTTTGGATTAGAATCTTTTTGGAAAAAATCGAGCAAAAGGCTGATCCTTTAGAAAAATATAGCAAGCTCAAATTCACTTTTAAGAAAAGGAAAAAGAGCTTGCTACAACGTTTCTTAGGTTTATTTAATTAGATTTTAAATGAATCCTTAATGTCCCTAAGTTCATCAGAATTCTCTTCTGTTTCACTAACTACCTTTACAACTCCATCTGAAAGGTTGGCCACGTCTGTGGCCTTTTCTGCTACTGTAGTAACAGCCTCTGCTGCCTCTCCTACTGTTCGAGAAATCTGCTCAACAGATTCAGAAATAGCAGTTGTTGACTCCTGTAAATCAGTAATCTTATTAGATATCTGAGTCATGGAATCAGAGAAATTCTCAGCATCCAGCTTATAGTTATCAGCCATTGATAAGAAGGAATCATAATCCTTTGCAATGTCTGTCTCAATATAATTAAGAGTTCTAGTCAGACATTCGTTCATAAGGTTAACAGCATTCTGAACCTCTGAAACGATTCCCATAATATCAGCAACTGTTTCACTTGATTGAGTTGCAAGTCCACCGATTTCGGTTGCTACTACTGCAAAGCCCTTACCTGCCTCGCCTGCTCTTGCTGCCTCAATAGAAGCATTAAGTGCAAGAAGATTTGTCTGGCTGGCAATATCCTGAATAGTTGTTGCAAGAGTATTAACCTTTTCAACAGCCTTAGATTTTTCAAGAGCATCCTGGCCTTGTTCATTAATCTCTTCATATATTCTTTCAGTCTTTTCTTTTGCTGCAACTGTCTCCTTGTAGACTTCATTAGCCTTTCTCTTTGTTTCTACAGCATTATTGGCGCCAGCCTTTGCTTCCTCTGCTATGCTATCAGCGTTTTCTTTAATAAGATTTGTTCTTTCACTGATAACATCTGTGGTAGCGCTTGTTTCCTGCATGCTAGCTGCAAGCTCTTCAGATGTTGCAGAGTTATCAGCATTTGCTGAATCGATTTCCTGAGTGATGTCCTTAAGTCTAAGAGCATGTCCCTCCAAATCTACAGATGTGCTGGCGATACGTTCTACAATATCTCGTAAGCTGTGCTCCATAGAATCAACAGCTCTGGCCATAACACCAGTTTCATCCTTCTTGTGTTCGATGGATTCAAGATCATCATTTGCTGTGAAATCAAGCTTTCCTACGTTTTCAATAACACCTGTGATAATTCTGATTGGCTTTGTAATACCATTACCTGCAACAATACCTATCAGTAAAATGCCTACGCCAACTATACATGAAAACAGCAATCCAAGATTTCTAATTTGGTTGATTTCTGCCATTATTTCAATTTCATCAGCTACGCAAACAGTAACCCATCCCTGGGAATTGATAACCTGATAAGCTGCATATTTCTTTACGCCATTTTCATCCACATAATGGAAAATCTTTGCTTGAACATAATTTCCGGATGGAATCTGTTTAAGTAATTCGTTTACTACATTATTAGTGGCCTGGGTTCCTACCTTTTCAGGTTTTTTATGGTATAGGAAGATACCATCAGCATCTGTTACATAGATATAACTAGATGAGATACCATTTAATCCTCTGCCTTCAAAAATAGGCTTTAAAACTTCATAGTCAACACCATCAACACCTCGGGCTGCAATCTCCTGCTCTACAATCTCAGAGCACAATGTGGCAAGATCTTGCATATTGTTCTCATTAATCTTCTGAACAGTTGATTTTGCCTGTGGAATAATATAAAACATATTCAGGGCAAAGAAAGCTACAACGCTAATGATAACAAGTGCTAGAATCTTTACATAAATTGAATGCAGATTAAGCCCGTTCTTTTTCGATTCCTCCATGAATGATACCTCCAATTGTTCTACCGATCATGATTTATAGGGACATACTAATAGCACCAAGCAACTCTTCCACCTCTTCATCAGAAGGAATACCATCATAACAAAGGGCATAATCTATAAGTTGCTCAAATGCACTATTTCTACTTGATTCTCTTGGGAATAAATCATTAATAGGCTCTTTCCATCGACCTAGCATTTCATTTAATTCACCAAGACGCCATGTAAGAACTTCCTTTTCCTTGTTTCTTAAGAACTTTTCTAAGGCTTCACTGTTTCCACAGCTAGAAAAAGCTCCAACAAGATTTTGTTCTTTTAGATATGTAGGGAAATCAAATGTACTCTTTGTCTTATCAGAAACAATATGTACAGGAATCCCCCCTTCCTTGCACATCATTGAAATCTGACTGTTAAGCTCTTCATCCTCTGTTGCTACAACAACCAGCTTTCTTTCCTGTAAGTCTATAGGTGTAAACTGCCTTTGTTCTAAAAGCAGATGGTCTGTTTCTTCAGAAAGAGCTGCTATATCCAATGAAATATCATCAGCTATCAAATGAACCTTAGCACCAAAATCTAAAAGAGCCCTCGTCTTTTTTAATGCAGCAGCATCACCGCCAACTACTAAACAATTTGCATCTGTCAAATCTAAAAACATAGGAAAATACGCCATAGACACCTCCTAATAAACGACTCTTATGCAAGTATAACAAAAATATGTGAAAAAATTATTCTCACCAAAATGCAATCGATTGTACTCGACTAAATGCATATTTAGTTATATTTAATATTGTCATTTTAATTCTACAGGTTTATAATAACGCCTGTTGGTTATATTTTTGGGTTTATTTTTGAGTTATTGAAAAGGTATTCTACATGACAAAAGTAAAAGAAATCTACGGTTATGTAAATGAGCTTCCAAAAGGCGCTATACTAAATACTGATATCTATAATTCTTCTGGTGCACTTCTCTGTCCTAAGATGACAGTTATAAACGACGATGTGCTCCAGTCACTTTCCGCCTATAAAGGAAAAATTCAAGCTACATTAACATGCATAGAAGAAAATACTGTTGCTGACGATGCTGAGTTACCTGAAGAAGATAATTCGGTTTCTTTCGATGATTCATTCAAAAAATACGCTGTTGAATCTCTTACAACACTTTATTCTAATATAGAAGATGTTGAAGAGCTCACAAACGGCGTTATAGAAATAGGAAGTAAAGTTTGTAGTGTAATAAACGATTCCAAGGAACTATCTATCAACCTATCAAAGCTTAAGGTAAGTGATGAATATACCTACAAGCATTCTGTAGATGTTGGTACTATGGCCGCAATCGTTGCTAAAGCCATGGGTGAATCTGAGCAATTTGTTAATGATATTGCTGTTGCCGGTTTACTTCACGACATTGGAAAGGAAGAAATCCCTCTTCATATTTTAAACAAGCCTGCAAAGCTATCCTTTAGCGAGTTTGAGCTTATGAAAACTCATCCTGTTCGTGGCTACAGATTATTGGTAGATTCAGATGATATATCAGAGGATATGAGAAAAGCCATTCTTAATCATCACGAAAACATTGATGGCACTGGTTATCCTAGGCAATTATCTGGAAATGAAATAGGAAAGATGGCACAGATTATTTCTATTGTAGATGTGTACGATGCGCTTGTTACAAAAAGACCTTACAAAGAGGCTAAAAGCCCTGCTGAGGCAATCGAAATGATGTTTACCATGAGTAACAAATTCAATTTGGATATATTTAGAACCTTCTTATCAGTTGTTAATATTTATCCTAATGGTTCAACTGTTAAGCTTAGCAATGGCCAAATTGGTACTGTTCTCAGACAGAATAAATCTTACCCTCTTCGTCCTGTAATCAAGATTACAAGCATTAAGACTATTGTAGATTTATCTATTGACAAAAATTATTTAAGTACAGTTATCGTTGCATAATTAAAGGCGAGAATCTTTATTAGATTCCCGCCTTTTTTAGTAATCAATTATTTAATTACGATGTTGCCGTGGACTGTTCCATAGTCCTTAGCAGAAATAACACCCTTAAGTTCAGTCTGAACATAGTCCATAACAGCTTCATCCATTACGATACCTGTATCAAACTGCTCTGAAGCGTTTGCAAATGCATAGTATGTATCACCACCAGCTGCGCAGAAGTTGTTTGTAACTACTGCATACATATCTTTAGCTGAGAATGGCTTACCATTAATACTCTCAATTGTTACACGGTTGATTGCTGCTGGCTTGTAGTATGTTGAAGCAGGATAAGCTTCACCCTGAGCAAATGGCTTTGATGTATCGATTGTATATTTAATACCAGAAACCTGTGAGAAGCCACCGATTGCACCTGGTGTAGAGAATGTACTTGCCTCTAAAGCCTCAAGCAAATCAGCACCGCTGATATAAACTACTGAAATAGTGTTTCCAAATGGAAGTACTGTATTTAAATCCTTCTTTGTAACACTACCAGCTTTGATAGAAGCACGAATGCCACCACCGTTTGTGATAGCTACAACGTGGTCTTCCTTAACCTTAAGTCCGCCTTCCTTAATTACAGACCACTTAATAGCATCTGTGATAAGATCTCCAAGGTTTGTCTCCTGTGTTCTAACACCTGGATCCTTCTGACCATTTAAGTCAACCTCTGACTTAGCAAATTCAACGCCGTATTCAGCATCTACTCTATCAGTAATAGACTTTGAAAGAGCCTCAATTGCTGGTGCCTTAACAATACCATCATCTACCTTGATAAGGTAGTTATCTTCGATTTTCTTTGTTGCATTATCGATAACAACCATACCGATTTTTTCAAACTTTGTACCTGTAGACTGTACTGGCTCACCATTTTCACCAGCTGTCATTACTGTATGAGAATGACCATCTAAGATAATATCGATACCTGTTGTCTTAGCGTAAAGGTCAACACTTCTGTGTCCATCTGGAGCAGATTCGTTATCTACACCAAGATGTGATAAGCAAACGATAACATCGCAACCATCAGCCTTTAGCTTGTTAATCTGTTCCTGAGCACATGGATAAAGCTCTGTCTTTGATAAGAACTTGATTCCCTTAATAAGTGCAGGATTAACCTTTGTCTGAGTCTCTGGTGTTTCCATTCCAAAGAAACCAATCTTAAGACCAGAAGCTGATGTGAATTCGTATGTTGGGTCAAGGATTGGCTTGCCATTCTTATCTAAAACATCAGCGCAAATTGTTTTGAACCATGCTCTTGAAAGATTGCTCTTAAGCTGGTCATAGCCATAATCAAATTCGTGATTTCCAAGAGTTGCAACATCATAGCCTGCAAAGTTCATCATTGTAATAGCATCATGTCCCTTTGTAGTGCTTACATATGGTGTACCCTGGCTAAAATCACCAGCATCTGCAAGGATTACCTCAGCACCTCTAGCCTTAAATTCATACTTTAAAGCTGCAGCCTGTGCATAACCTTCAAGTGCTCCGTGCACATCATTTGTGTGGAGAATAATAGTTTTTCCACTTAAATCATTAGGTACGTTGGCAATTGAACGGACATCAGCCTTTACCTCGGCAGCATAAGCTGTCTTTGGTGTAAGACCAATGGATAATACCATTGCAAATGCCATTACAAGAGTGATAATTCTCTTGAAATTTCTTTTTAGTCGCATTATACATCCCTCCTATTTGTATTTCTATACAACCACATACATTATATAGATTTTTATACAAGAAAAGAATATAGTCTTCAAAATAAAAATTGACGAATTTTCAAGCACTAGCTTAGCTATTTTTATTGATTATCCCCTTCAAAGTATGAATAGTTTTGAGACTCACTAGCAACTAAATAGATTTCTTTTCCATTTAGAATTTTCCTTGGCCATCTAAAAGGAAGTCCATGGTAAAAATCGTCCTCTACAAGAGCTCCATCTACATAAACCTGAACCACATCACATTTCAAATCAACATTGATAAAAGCTCTGTCATCTTCTAATTCAAGCTTATAGTAGCTGATTTCTTTGTTGCTATATAATAATTCAGCTTTATACATTTCAGGAATAACAAAAGGTGCAGCTATAAGCTTTGTAAGGGTATAGCCTGATTTATCAGCATTCTTTAATGCTTCTATGGATTTGCCAGGTTCCTCTACATAAAATACTGTTCCATCAACCTTTCTAAGCTTCTTTGCTTCCTCAAGGCTGATTAGTCTGATATCACATTTTTCATCAGGATTAACAAATTCAAACTGAGGCTTTATACCAGGAAGCTCCATAAAAATCCATGTGTCTTTATCCTTACATAAAGGCTGAGCTGTAGCATATTTTAGTACTGCAGTATCATTAAGCTTCATGTTAAATGGCATGAAAAAGCTGATATCTCCCTTAACATCAATAGCTGGAAATATCACATCACCTGTATCTATCACCACATCTAAAACATCCCGAGCGTCATGAAGTCTTTGATAATGATTAACAAAAACAAAACCACCATTTTCATCTCTTCGAACTCCATAGCGAAGCTTTTTCATATCACCTATTTCAGCATTACTATCAGCTTCTACATAGGTCATTGTGGCAAGCTTATCTTCATAATCATGTATAAATAGATGCAATAGATTAAGCAAATCATAGGACTCTCTGGTTTCCTCATAGGATGAAATTGGAGCCTGAAAATCATAAGAGATGATTGGATAATCATTTGGATAGCCTGTGGCTTTGGATTCCTGAAGCGTATAGTCAGGATACACCTTATTTAGTCCACCATGGTACATGTAATATCCAAGCATATTGGCACCTTCGCATAGCATGATAAGTGTCATTGCGTAAATATCCATGCCATGAATCTGATATCTTCTATGGTAGGTATTCATAAGACCTGCCCCGATTTCGCAGGTAAAATACGGATAACGGTCATAAGGCAATTGCCAGCTATCCTCTTCTAACGCCTTTATTAAATCCTTGCCTATGGCAGAATCATTTCTTATACCAGTAAAATAATATCTTGCGCATGGAGGAAGCTTTTCAGTCCCTTCATCCCATGGTGCATCACAATATCCTCCAAATGCTGGGATTACATCATCAACAGGAATCTTTGCTCCATTTACACTGTTCCAGCCTGTGACTGTAAAAATAGGTACATCTATTCCTACTTCCTTAGCTATGTTTTTAAGTGTAAGCAGATGCTCGGCATTATCTGTAAGCTCATTATCTAACTGGCACATTTCAATAGGGCCACCATCTTTAAATAGCAGGCCGCTAACTTCGTCTGAAATTGCTTTATACCATTTCTTTACAAGCTTTAGATATTCTTCATCATTTGTTCTAAGCTCTAAATCCTTATTAATAAGCCAATCAGGGAAGCCACCATTTCTAACCTCGCCATGGCACCATGGGCCAATACGGATGCAAACCTTAAGCCCTGCCTCCTTAGCCATAAGAACAAAGGCTCTAAGGTCGTTGTCACCTGTCCAGTCCAGCTTTCCTTCCTCTGGCTCGTGATATATCCAGATGATGTAGGTGGATACAATATCTATTCCACCCTCCTTCATCAGCCTAAGTGCTGTTTTCCACTGTTCTCTAGGGACTCTGCTAAAATGCATTTCCCCCATAATGGCCATGGATGGCTTACCATTTTTTTCTACATAAAGGCTGTTAACATCTATACCTTCTCCATTTACGTTAACGCCGCCTAAATTAAGATGCTTCTTAATTATTTCTGGCTTCTTGTAGTCCTTGAATTTGTAAATCATTATTTCCCCCTAAATATTTAATTTTTGCAAAGCTCCCAGAAGGTAACTGCACTTGCAGCAGCTACATTTAATGAATCCACATTATGATGCATAGGGATAATAGTTACAAAATCACTATTATCAATTGTCTCCTGCTTTATTCCTGTGCTTTCTGTTCCAAATATAACTGCTAGCTTTTCCTGCTCCTTTAAAACAGGATCAGACAAAGGTATTGCATTATCCTTAAGTGCCATGGATACAACAGAATATCCTTCCTCCTTTAGCAATGAAACGTAATCAGAATCCTTGTCAAAATAAGTCCATGGAACCTGAAATACTGTTCCCATAGCTACTCTGGCTGCTCTTCTATAAAATGGGTCTGAGCTGGCGTAGGTAAGAAAGATTGCATCTACTCCAAGTGCTGCCGCAGATCTAAAAATAGCACCTACATTAGTAGGATTCATAACATCCTCCAATATAGCTACCCTTTTTGATGCCAAAAGTAATTCCCTTACATCAGGCAGGCTTGGTCGCTTAAAAGCGGCAATAACTCCTCTTGTAAGATTAAAGCCTGTGATATTGTTAATAACCTCAAGCTTCGCTACAAAAACATCCACATCATCTGGTGCCATACTTAACAATTCCTGTACTACCTCAGATTCATAAGCCTTTTCCTCTACAAAAAAAGCTAGAGGCTCAGCTCCCCTACTAAAAGCCCTTTTTATAACCTCTGGAGTTTCTGCAATAAACACTCCTCCGTTGGGCTCAAAATAGTGATAAAGCTGCGCCTCATTATATTTAGTAAAAATATCTACTCTTTTATCTTCAATATTATCTATCCTAATCAATGTCGACTCCTAATCAAACTTATACTTCAGATAGATAATATCCTTATTTTAAACATTTCGCAATTAATTTATTCTACATCCTGAAGAGCTGCGAAATCCTCTTCACCAGTTCTGATTTTAACAACCTGCTCTACATCATATACGAAGATTTTACCATCACCGATGTGACCTGTATAAAGAACCTTCTTTGCTGTCTCAATAACATCCTTAACTGGAACCTTACATACAACAACATCCACTCTAATCTTTGGAAGAAGTGCAGGCTCTAAAGCAACACCTCTATAATATTCAGGTGCACCCTTCTGAACGCCACAGCCCATTACATGGGATACTGTCATACCTGTTATACCAAGCTTCATAAGAGCATTCTTAAGCTTCTCAAGGTTACGCTCCTTGCAAAGGATTTCTACCTTTGTCATTCTAGGCTTTCCTGCAGCTGTAATCTGTGAAGGTGCGTATTCAACCTCAACTGCCTCATCCATAGATGAAAGACCAGCAGCCTCTAATGTATCTGTAATAAGTGTTGCTGTCTCATCATCATATTCATCTGTATCGAAATCATCCTCTAGCATGTTAAATCCTGAGTAAGCTGATGGAAGTCCATGCTCCGTTCTATCAAGACCTACAATTTCCTCTTCTGCTGATGCGCGAAGTCCAATAGTATTTTTTATTAACGTAAATGCGATAGTAATTGTTACTGCTGCCCAGGCACCTACTGAAACAACACCTATAAGCTGAATTCCAAGAAGCTTAAATCCTCCTCCATAAAAAAGACCTGTGAGTGTACTGTCAGGAGCTGAAGTTGTAGCAAATAATCCTACTGCAATTGTTCCCCAAATACCGTTCATCATGTGAACTGCTACAGCTCCAACTGGATCATCAATGCGAAGCTTATAATCAAGAAGCCATACACCAAGTACTACGAGGAAACCTGAAACAATACCAATGATGATTGCACCAAGTGCATCTGTAACGTCGCATGGGGCAGTGATTGCTACAAGTCCTGCAAGTGAAGCATTAAGTGACATTGATACATCTGGCTTACCAAATTTAATCCATGTGAAAGCCATTGTTGTGCATGTAGCAACTGCAGGGGCGATTGTTGTTGTAACAAATATAGATGCGAGCTGCTCTACCGATGTTGCAGCAGCACCATTAAATCCATACCAGCCAAGCCAAAGAATAAATACACCAAGTGCTCCAAGTGCAATATTGTGACCTGGAAATGCATTTACCTTTGTAATTTTTCCCTTGCTGTCATGATTAAACTTACCAATTCTAGGTCCTAAGATTTTAGCTCCAACAAGGGCACAAATACCACCTACCATATGGATGGCACAGCTACCTGCGAAATCGTGGAAGCCAATAGCAGAAAGCCAGCCACCTCCCCAAATCCAGTGTGCCTCGATTGGGTAGATTACTAGTGAAATGATACCTGAATAAATACAGTAGCTAATGAACTTTGTACGCTCAGCCATAGCGCCACTTACGATTGTTGCTGTTGTAGCACAAAATACCAGGTTAAATACAAAGTTACTCCAATCAAAGCTGGCATAATCTGTAAATACCTGAAGGGAAGGCTTTCCAACAAGACCAAAGAAAGCATTCTCACCAAACATAAGACCAAAGCCTAAAATAATAAACATTACTGTACCAATACAAAAATCCATAAGGTTTTTCATTATGATATTTCCAGTATTTTTTGCTCTGGTAAATCCAGCCTCCACCATTGCAAAGCCAGCCTGCATCCAAAATACTAAGGCTGCGCCAATTAAAAACCATACGCCAAATAGCATGCTTGTGTATTCTTCCATATTCAAATCCTCCTTTATATATATTAAATGGGGCGCAGTTCACATTGTGAACTACGCCCCATTGCGTAACTATTTTACTGAATAAAGAATTTCTCCATAGGTTGGATAAGGCCAGATATCACTTGGAACTACAGTCTCAAGCTCATCCACCACTTCTCTAAGTTCATTCATGTCTGCAAAAATAACATCATGATGGAACTTAGCAAGCTCGTAGGTATCCTCTAATTCCTTGGCCTTTTCTATATCGGCCTCAAGCTTTTCTAATCTTTCATCCATAGTGAATGTAAGCTTAGATGCCTGCTTTAATCTCTTTGTTTCTACTGTGGAATCAACATCAATTCCTGTTGCAGCCTTTGCATTTAATGTTTCAGCCAATGAATACTGATAATCGTTTGCTGCTGCCATAATATCCTTCTTTACCATGGCATCCATAGTAAGTGCTTCGATATCGATTACCTTGTAGTAATTTTCAAGCTGAATGTCATAACGGCTGTAAAGCTCCTGCTCCGTAAATACGTTATGCTTTGTAAATACATCAATAGCCTTTTTATCAACAAAAGCAGGAAGTGCATCTACTGTAGATTTAAGATTCTTAAGTCCTCTTCTTTCAGCTTCCTTAACCCATTCATCTGAATAACCGTTTCCGTTAAAGATGATTCGTTTATGTGCTGTAAGCTCTCTCTTTAAAAGCTCTGCTAATGCCTTTTCAAAATCTGCTGCCTTTTCAAGCTCATCAGAGAACTTATCAAGCTCCTCTGCCACAATTGTATTTAAGATTACGTTTGGTCCAGAAATAGATGCTGATGAGCCAAGTGATCTAAATTCAAATTTATTACCTGTAAATGCAAATGGTGATGTTCTGTTTCTATCTGTTGTATCCTGCGAAATGCTTGGGATTACTGTTGCACCTACAGACATCTTTTTCTTTTTAATATCCTCATAATTTGTTCCATCGATGATTGATTCAACAATAGCCTCTAGCTCATCTCCAAGGAACATTGAAATAATTGCTGGTGGCGCCTCGTTTGCACCAAGTCTATGATCATTTCCAGCAGAAGCCACCGATACACGGAGCAACTCCTGATATTCATCTACAGCCTTAATGACCGCTGTAAGGAATAATAAGAACTGTGTGTTATGGGAAGGAGTAGCACCTGGTTCTAACAGGTTTACTCCGGTATCAGTCGAAATCGACCAGTTGTTATGCTTACCTGAACCATTAACTCCTGCAAATGGCTTTTCATGCAACAGGCAAGTCATGCCATGTCTTTTCGCAACCACCTTCATCATCTCCATAGTAAGCTGATTATGGTCTGTTGCGATATTTGTTGTTGAATAAACAGGTGCAAGCTCATGCTGTGCTGGTGCTACCTCATTATGCTTTGTCTTTGCAAGAACACCAAGCTTCCAAAGCTCTTCATCAAGCTCCTTCATAAATGCTGAAACTCTTGGCTTGATGGTTCCAAAATAATGGTCATCTAATTCCTGTCCCTTTGGAGGCTTAGCACCAAACAATGTTCTTCCTGTATAAATCAAATCTGGACGCTTGTTGTACATCTTTTCATCAATAAGGAAATATTCCTGCTCAGGTCCAACTGTTGTAATAACTCTTTTAACATCCTCATGACCGAACAGCTTTAATGCTCTTACTGCCGATTTATCAAGAGCTTCCATGGAACGAAGTAGTGGAGTTTTCTTATCAAGTGCCTCTCCTGAATAAGAACAGAATGCAGTTGGGATACAAAGTGTATCATCCTTTATAAACACATAGCTTGTTGGGTCCCAGGCTGTATAGCCTCTTGCCTCGAATGTAGCTCTAAGACCACCTGATGGAAATGATGATGCATCAGGCTCACCCTTGATTAACTCTTTGCCGGAAAATGTCATGATAATCTTGCCACCTTCTTCAGGCTGAATAAATGAATCATGCTTTTCAGCTGTTACACCAGTCATTGGCTGGAACCAATGGGTGAAGTGTGTTGCGCCAAGCTCGATTGCCCATTCCTTCATTGCATGTGCAATTACGTTTGCCAAATCTCTATCTAGAGGACGTCCCTCTTCCACTGTCTTTTTAAGGGCCTTGTAGGCATCCTTAGGGAGACGCTCCTTCATGGTTTCGTCGTTGAAGACTTTGCTTCCAAATATCTCTGTAACTTTACTCATATCAAATCCTCCTTATGTATGCCCTCATCCGTCGACTTCGTCGCCACCTTCCCCCAAAGGGGGAAGGCTAAAAGGCTTCCCCCTTTGGGGGAAGCTGTCAGCGCAGCTGACTGATGAGGGTCTTACTTCCTATACGCCACTATCTCCATAATTTGCTAACACTCTCGCTGACGGGTCATCCACGTTGCAACCTGGCCAATTTTTATTAGGCATCCAAAAATCTACTATCATGTGCGCCTGGCCTTTGTAATATTTTTCAAACAACTCTCTGTAAAGAAGTGACTCTTTAGTGAAAGGTGCTCTGAATTCGTATTTACGTTTTGCATTCTCCAAATCTTCGTCTGAGTAAATGCTGTTTGCATATTCCTTTAGGTAATCCACCATGGAATGTCCTACCGCATCTGAGAATGCTGCTTTCTCCCTAAACAGTATCTCATGTGGTAGATAGTCGCCTTCCTCGAATGCATGCCTAAGCAAATACTTTCCCTTGTTATAAGTGTTCATCTTAAGCTTTGGATTGATGCTCATTACATAATCTACAAAATCCAAATCTCCAAAAGGAACTCGTGCCTCCATTGAATGTACTGATATGCATCTGTCTGCTCTTAACACATCGTACATGTGAAGCTCTCTTAGTCTCTTTTCTGCCTCTCTTTGGAATTCCTCTTCATTTGGTGCAAAGTCTGTATATTTATATCCGAATATCTCATCTGAAATCTCTCCGGTAAGCAATACTCTGATTTCAGGGAATTGCTTTTTGATTCCCTTGCAGATAAGATACATTCCCATGCTTGCTCTGATGGTTGTGATATCGTAGGTTCCAAGGGATGCAACTACTTCCTCAAGAGACTGGATTACTAAGTCCTTATCAATGATGATTTCGTGATGCTCTGAACCGATGTAGTCTGCAACCTCTTTTGCATATTTCAAATCAATGGCATCCTCGTTCATTCCTATTGCAAAGGTCTTTATAGGCTTGTCCATAAACTTCTGCGCCACCGCACAAACCAGTGATGAATCAAGTCCGCCTGATAAAAGAAAACCAACAGGAGCATCTGCATCAAGTCTCTTTTTTATTCCTACAATAAGCTTTTCTTTAATCTTTGCTGAAGCCTCATCTAATGAATCCTCACTATAAGGCTTGCGCTTTGCCAAATCTCTGTAGCAGGTAAACACACCCTTGTAATAATAATGTCCTGGTGGAAATGGCATTACCTTGTCTGTTAGTCCCACAAGGTTCTTAGCCTCGGAAGCAAACATTATTGCTCCTTCACTATCGTATCCATAGAACAAAGGTCTGATTCCGATAGGATCTCTGGCTGCTACTAAATCATCCAAAGCCTTGTCGTAAATAACCATTGCAAATTCTGCATCCAATTTACTAAACATCTGGCATCCGTATTTACGATACATTGGAAGAATTATTTCGCAATCGCTGTCGCTTTTGAATTTGTATCCCTCTGCCTTAAGCTCTTCTCTTACAGGCTTGAAGCCGTACAGCTCGCCATTACATATTACGTAATTGCCCTCAAGCTCAAAGGGTTGCATACCATCTTCAGTTAATCCCATAATTGAAAGTCGTTGAAAGCCTAACACGCTGTCATTTACTGTAATGACCTTTTGCATATCAGGTCCTCTAGATAGGGTTTTTGAAAATGCCTCTTCGAAATCTTTCATTTCAATGTGGCATTTACTAAGAGCCATAATTGAACACATAAAATCACCTTCCCGTTGGTAATAAAAAAGGCGCCGTAAGCGAAGACATTTCTTCACTTACGACGCCTTTGTCGTTTACCTTGATTTATTTGTTTAGAATAATATTATTTTGACAATCCGTTGTCAACACTTTTTTTATTTTTCTTGATATTTTTTTATTATATCCATTGCCATTTGATATCTTGAAATCCTAAGATCCATAGCATTCTTCTCTATCTGTTTATGGGCTTCCTCCTCTGTCATATCCTCGTTAATAATCAAAAGAAGCTTAGCCCGTGAAATTACCTTTAGCTCATCCAGCTTTTTTTCTAATTTGGCACTTTCTCTGTGAGCCATGCCAATTCGCCTTTGAGCTGCCAGTGCATGTCGCAAGGCCTGCCAAAGCAAAGGCTTGCTTATAGGCTTTGAAACCGTAATGATTCCATAGTCAGCTACCCTATCGGTGATTTCGTCATAATAATCCGCCTTTATAAACAGCAGTACCTGACAAACATTCTTTTCCGCAATATCTATTACCTGCACCACAGAATTAGAGCCGGCCATTGGCAGATTGATAAAGCATATATCAAAATCATAATCAGTAATGGCACGCTTTGCAGCAGAATAGCTTTCCACACAAAGGATATCCATATATCCGTTTTCTTTCAGATAGGATTTGTAGAATGCGTTTGCCTTTTCATTATCGCAGACAATTAATGCTCTCTCCATAGTCCACTCCTTTTAAGACTAAATACTCATCTTAATTGTCTCAATATAATTTTCTGCGATTTTTGCAAAATTAGAATCCTGTAAAAAGCTACTGTTTTCAGCACATTCAATAGCTTCCTCAATAGATGCTGGAAGCATTTTAAGCTTTGAATATTCTGCTTCTGATAATAGTCTTGATTTTACCTCAAGTGCTGGAGGAAGCTTTTCGTTTCCCCTTACACCTGCCATTCCTGCCTGCAAAATAATAGCTGCAGCAAGATATGGATTAAGACATGAATCAGGTGAACGCAAAATAAAATGCTTTCTTCTTCCGTTGATTTCAGGAACTCTAAATAATCTGGAATTATTCTGCTTTGACCAGGTAATATATTTAGGTGCCTCAAGTACACCTAATCTGTCATAAGAATCACGTCTGCAATTAAGGAAAATGGTAATGTCTCTCATTCTGTTTATGATTCCTGCCATAAAGTTTTCTGAAGCAAGCTTATCATCATTAATAAGATTTGTTTCTCCCTTGAAATTAGACATGAGAATATGCAAGCCATTGCCTGGAGCATCCTCAATAGGACGTGGCTCAAAGCAAGCATACGCGCCATTTCTTGCAGCTATATTTTCTACAACGTTTTTGTAGGTTACAAAGTTATCTGCTGTAGTTAAAACGTCAGCAGAATGAAAATCTATTTCATTTTGTCCTGGTCCTCTTTCATGATGAGAAGACTGTGGCGATATGCCCATCTCCTCTAAGCTTAGGCAGATTTCTCTTCGAATGTTTTCCCCCTTGTCGCTAGGGGCAACATCCAAATATCCACCATTATCAAAAGGCTCACTTGTTGGGATTCCATTATCATCTGTTTTAAAAAGATAAAACTCAGAACGAAGTCCCATCTTGGTAGAAAATCCCATTTTTTCACACTCTTTAAGAGTGTCCTTTAAAAACTGTCTATAATCCATTGAATATGGGCTACCATCAGCATAAACAACATTACAATAAAACCTGATAACTCTGCCAGACTGTGGGCGCCATGGAAGTACATGCAGGGTATCTGCATCAGGCTTTAAAAACAGATCTCTTCCAGATTCATCCTCAAAACCTAAAATCAAAAATGGGTCAAAATTGATTCCATCCTCAAAAGCGCTCTTAAGCTCTGATGGCATTATGGAAATATTTTTCTGATTTCCGTACAGGTCACAAAAGGCCAAACGAATAAACTTTACATCGTTTTCCTCAACAAAATTAATAATATCATCAATAGATAAATGAGACATTGCCTTCCCTCCAAAGGTTAATAGTTAGTTATATCTTAATCAATCAGGTTGAAAAATTCTACAAATTTGTATAACCCATCAAATACTCATCAACCTCTTTTGCACAGTCTCTTCCATTTCTGATTGCCTTTACAACTAAGGATTGTCCTGTATGCATATCTCCAGCTGTAAATACCTTTGCTGTACTTGTAGCAAAACCGCCTTCTTTAGATGCTACATTAGTTCTGCCATCTACCTTTACCTTAAAGGCATCAACAACATATTTTTCTGCACCTAAAAATCCTGCTGCAATCAGGCATAGCTGACACTTTACTTCCTTTTCAGTTCCCTCTACTGGAACCATCAGCTTTCTTCCAGTCTTTTTATCTACCTGACTTTGAAGAGCTACTAATACAACAGATTTAAGATTACCTGATTTGTCTGTTTTAAATTCCTTTACAGTTGTAGTATACAGTCTTGGGTCATGACCAAACTTTGCAATAGCTTCCTCCTGGCCGTAATCTGTTTTGCAAACAAGAGGCCACTGTGGCCATGGATTGTTTTCGGCTCTTTCATCAGGAGCCTTTGGCATCATCTCAAGCTGAGTTACTGACTTGCAGCCGTGACGAATAGCTGTACCGACACAGTCGTTTCCTGTATCACCGCCACCGATAATAATTACATCCTTATCCTTGGCAGAAATATACTGTCCATCCACTAATGTCATATTATTATTCCACAAGCATTTAGTTGTAGAAGTCAAGAAATCTACGGCAAAATAAATCCCCTTAGCATCCTTTCTTCCTACTCCCTCAATGTCCCTGGGATTAGATGCACCGCAGCATAAAACTACCGCATCATATTTTGATGTTAGCTCACTAGCCTTAATGTCAGCTCCAACATTGGCATTTACTATAAAGCTTACGCCCTCCTGCTCCATCACATGAATCTTTCTATCTATGATTTGCTTTTCAAGCTTCATGTTTGGAATACCATATCTAAGAAGTCCACCAACATTATCATTTCTCTCATAAACAGTAACACTGTGACCTCTTCTGTTAAGCTGGTCTGCAACTGCAAGTCCAGCTGGGCCTGAGCCTACTACAGCAACAGTTTTTCCAGTTCTTTGCTTTGGTGGTTTTGCATCTGCCAGACCATGCTCATAGGCGTATTCTATTATTGCCATCTCATTAGCCTTTGTGGTAACAGCATCACCATTTAAGCTACAGGTACAGGCCTTTTCACATAGGCCTGGACATACTCTGCAGGTAAACTCTGGAAAGTTGCTGGTCTTATGAAGTCTTTTATATGCCATTTCATAGTTTTCCTGATAAACCAAATCATTCCATTCAGGTATCAGGTTATTGAGAGGACAACCTGAGGTCATCCCCTTTATAGTCATTCCAGACTGGCAAAAAGGCACACCGCAATCCATGCATCTGGCTCCCTGCTTTGCTCTTTCTTCTTTAGACAAATGAATATGAAATTCATTGAAATTATTAATACGTTCAAGAGGACTGATTGCTGGTTCCTCTACTCGCTCGTATTCTAAAAATCCTGTAGATTTTCCCATGACTAATCCTCCTTTACGCACCCTGTCCATTCATCAGGAAATTAAATGCTTCTATCTGAGCCTGCTCTGGCGATAAGCCCTTTGCTTCCATCTTCACCATAGCCTGTAGCATCTTTTTGTAATCGTATGGAACAATCTTTTTAAATTTAGGCAGATAATCACTGAAATTATCATAGATTTCCTTGCCCTTCTTTGAGCCTGTAGTTTTAACATGCTCTCCAATGATATCCTTCAATTCCATAACATCATATTTGTCTGTTACAGTCTCAAGGCATACCATGGATTTGTTAAGCTTTTTGTAAAGAGTTGCATCCTCGTCAAGAACATAGGCAACACCGCCACTCATACCAGCCGCAAAATTCTTTCCAGTCTCACCAAGAACAACTACTCGACCACCAGTCATGTATTCACAGCCGTGGTCTCCAACGCCCTCCACAACAGCTGTAGCACCAGAATTTCTAACTGCAAATCGCTCACCTGCTACACCGTTAATAAAGGCTTTTCCGCTGGTAGCTCCATAAAGTGCTACATTCCCGATGATAATATTTTCATCCTCTTTATAGGTAGCTCCCTTAGGTGGATAAATAATCAGCTTACCGCCTGATAATCCCTTACCAAAGTAATCGTTAGAATCTCCTGCAAGCTCCAGTGTTAATCCCTTTGGAATAAATGCGCCAAAGGATTGGCCACCTGCTCCCTTGCAGTTAACCTTGTAGGTATCCTCCAAAAGACTTTCGCCAAATTTTCTAGTAAGCTCTGCACCAAGCAAGGTTCCAAGAGATCTATCCGTATTTACGATATCAACATCTATCTCCTTTGGCTTTCCGGCGCTGATAGCACTCTTTAACTCCTTTAGAAGGATTCGCTCATCAATAGTCTTTTCCAGCTCAAAGTTAAATGTATTCTTTTTATTGTATTCAATCTTCTCGCCACCTGATGGATTCAAAAGTACAGCTGACATATCAATCTTTTCAAATGGTGTATCCTTAGTAGCTTCCTTAAGCTTTAACAAATCTGTTCTTCCGCACAGCTCATCTACAGTTTTACAGCCTAGGCTAGCCATGTATTCACGTAATTCTTCCGCCACAAAGCGCATGAAGTTTACAACATATTCTGGCTTACCTGAAAAACGCTTTCTAAGCTCTGGATTCTGGGTTGCTACACCAACAGGACATGTATCAAGATTGCACACACGCATCATTACACAGCCCATAGTAACAAGAGGTGCTGTTGCAAATCCAAACTCCTCTGCTCCAAGAGCGCAGGCAATGGCAACATCACGACCACTCATAAGCTTTCCATCTGTTTCGATAACGACCTTGTTTCTAAGTCCATTCATAATAAGTGTCTGATGTGCCTCGGCAAGTCCTAGCTCCCAAGGTAATCCTGCATTATGAATAGAAGATTTTGGCGCTGCACCTGTTCCTCCATCATAACCAGAAATAAGAATTACCTGAGCTCCTGCCTTTGCAACACCAGATGCAATAGTTCCTACACCTGCTTCTGAAACCAGCTTAACTGATATTCTTGCATCCTTATTGGCGTTCTTTAAATCGTAAATAAGCTCTGCCAAATCCTCGATTGAATAAATATCATGATGAGGTGGTGGTGAAATAAGTGCCACTCCAGGTGTAGACATTCTTGTCTTTGCAATCCATGGATAGACCTTTTTACCTGGCAAATGTCCACCTTCACCTGGCTTTGCTCCCTGAGCCATCTTTATCTGAATCTCTTTTGCTGATACCAGATATTTGCTGGTTACTCCAAATCGGCCTGAAGCTACCTGCTTTATAGCTGAGCAGCGATTAAGTCCATCAGGGCCTATTTCGTATCTTTCATCCTCTTCGCCACCTTCACCAGAATTAGATTTTCCGTGAAGCTGATTCATGGCAATGGCCATTGTCTCATGGGCTTCCTTTGAAATAGAGCCATAGCTCATGGCACCAGTTTTAAATCTTTTTACAATAGAATCTACTGATTCTACCTCATCAATGCTGATGCCCTTTTTAGGATAGTTGAAATCGATTAATCCACGAAGATTTCTAATGTTATCCTCTTCGTTTACAAGCGCTGTATATTCTTTAAATGTATTGTAGTCTCCTGTTCTTGTTGCAAGCTGAAGCAAATGAATTGTAGCAGGGTTGTATAAATGCTCCTCGGCACCTGAACGCATCTTATGCTGTCCCTTTGAATCCAATGACTCATCCACATCAAGTCCTAATGGATCAAATGCCTTTGAGTGCTGATATTCAACATTAGACTGAATATCCTCTAAAGTGATTCCACCTATTCTTGATATTGTGCCTGTAAAATATTTATCAATTACAGCTCTGCTTATTCCGATAGCTTCAAAAATCTTTGCACCCTGGTATGACTGAACAGTTGATATTCCCATCTTTGATGCTATCTTGATAATTCCGCTGATAACTGCCTCATTATAGGAATCTATTGCTGCATGAACATCCTTATTAAGCTGTCCCTTTTCAATCAACTCTGCAATGGTCTCCTGCGCAAGATATGGGTTGATTGCAGATGCACCGTATCCAAGTAAGGTAGCAAAATGATGTACCTCTCTTGGTTCACCTGATTCCAAAATAAGTGAAAGTGATGTACGCTTCTTGGTCTGAACCAGGTGATGCTGTACTGCAGCAACGGCAAGAAGTGATGGAATTGCAACATGGTTTTCATCCACTCCTCTATCAGAAAGAATGATGATGTTTGCCCCTTCTCTGTTTACTCTGTCAACCTCGACATACAAATGCTCAATGGCCTTTTCTAATGAAGTGTTCTTGTAATAGATAATAGGAACTGTAGCTGGCTGTAGGCCAGGAACCTTCATTGATTTAATCTTCATCAAATCAGTTGTTGTAAGAATAGGATTGTTAATCTGCAGCATGTTGCAGTTTTCTTCCTTCTCCTCAAGAACGTTACCTGCTGTTCCAAGATATATAGTTGTAGCTGTAACTATTTCCTCTCTGATTGAATCAATAGGTGGATTAGTTACCTGAGCAAAAAGCTGCTTGAAATAGTTAAATAGTGGTTGTCTGTTTTTAGACAGCACCGCAAGCGGTACATCTATACCCATTGCTCCTGTGTTTTCTACTCCGTTAAGAGCCATAGGAAGAATGGAATCCTTAATCTCCTCGTATGAATATCCAAAAGCCTTCTGCAATCTGTCTCTTTCTTCCTGTGAATATTTAGGAACTGATTCATTTGGAATTTTGATATCAGCAAGATGAGCAAGATTTGCATCCAGCCACTGACCGTATGGCTTTCTGTTTGCATAAGTGCGTTTTAATTCATCATCTGCAATAAGTCTTCCTTCAACAGTATCAACAAGAAGCATTTTGCCTGGCTTTAATCTGTCCTTGCATTTGATTCTGCTTTCCTCAATAGGAAGAACACCTACCTCGGAAGAAAGAATAAGATAATCGTCGTTTGTAATATAATATCTGGATGGTCTAAGTCCGTTTCTATCTAAGACTGCACCCATAATATCTCCATCTGAAAACAGGATAGATGCAGGGCCATCCCAAGGCTCCATCATAGTTGAATAATACTGATAAAAGTCCCTTCTAGCCTGCTCCATAGCCTTGTTTTTTACCCATGGCTCTGGAATAGTTATCATTACTGCCAGTGGAAGTGGCATCCCATTCATAACAAGAAACTCTAACGCGTTATCTAACATGGCAGAATCAGAACCAGCCTGATTACATACAGGAGTGATTTTTGTCATCTGCTCCTCTAACACTTGAGAAACCATAGTTTCTTCTCTTGAAAGCATCTTGTCAGCATTACCCTTAATGGTATTGATTTCTCCATTATGAACAATGAATCTGTTTGGATGAGCTCGTTCCCAAGATGGATTTGTGTTAGTAGAAAATCTTGAGTGAACTGTTGCAATGGCAGATTCATAATCCTCATCTAACAAATCAAGGAAAAATGTTCTAAGCTGATCTACTAAGAACATGCCCTTATATACAATAGTTCTGCTTGAAAGTGAGGCTACATAGGTATCCTCTGCTGTCTGTTCAAAAACACGTCTTGCAACATAAAGCTTTCTATCAAAATCCAAGCCCTTTTTACATGCTGCTGGCTTTTTAATAAATGCCTGACATATAAATGGCATACAGCTTTTTGCAAGCTCGCCTAATATTTCTGGTCTTGTTGGTACATCTCTCCAACCTAAAAACTCTAAGCCTTCCTTTTCGACAATGATTTCAAACATCTTCATTGCCTGTTTTCTTTTAAGCTCGTCCTGAGGGAAGAAAAACATTCCTATACCGTATTCACGTTCATTTCCAATATTGATTTTTGCCTTAGCACAAGCCTTTTTGAAAAACTTATGAGAAATCTGAAGTAGAATACCAACACCATCTCCAGTTTCGCCTGATGCATCTTTACCAGCTCGATGCTCCAGATTTTCTACAATCTTTAAGGCGTCTGAAACTGTCTGATGTGTTTTGATTCCCTTAATAGAAACTACAGCACCGATACCGCAGTTATCATGTTCAAAGCTAGAATCATATAGTCCCTTCATCTGATGATTGTCCATATTAGCTACTCCTTCCACTTAGTAGTTTTGTATTTACATAAAAATAAAGGCGCCTAAAGAAAACCCACTATGGGTATTTCTTTAGACGCCTTTGTCTTTTGAAAAACTATACAACTTATTTGATAATTATGCAAGGAAAAACGCTAATTATGTTATTTTGTAAATGTTGAGATAAAGTTCCAAGCTACCTCGCAGGTATGCTCTCTACATTCGTGAACCTGATTGTCCACACTACCGAAGGCTGTACGGCAAACTCCATCCTCACTGTCATAGTAATTAACAGTAAGAACGCCGCCTGTAGATGGGTCCTTAAACTGTTCTACTCTATCACCTGGTATACCGTAGATTTTGTCCTCCCAGTTTTCCTTGTCTGAAAAGTCTACATTGAAATTGATTTTAAGCTTGTTTACAGAAGCTGCATATTTGATTCTTTCAAGTGACTCATCAGCCTGGAATGGCAATTCTGGTAATGGTGATTTTACTCCACCTGCATAAAAGATAGGCACTGATACAGATGTATTCATACCAGGGTCGCCAAGTGATTTGCCAAATGGATTATTCTTTACAGGAAACAGTGCGCTTTGTGGTGCAACTGCCGCAAATACATCTGGATATTCCTGGAACATATCCCATGTCTTAGCGCTACCCATTGAAAAGCCTGTAGCATAGATACGCTTTTCATCTATGTTGTAACGCTTCTTAAGTTTTTCGATGATTTCTATAGCTTTGGTAGGTGTAACATTCTGATGATTTTCGATTGCTACGAAAAGGAAACCATGCTTGTGGCATACCTCCCACCAGCCTGATACATAAGTTAAGAACAGCGCTGAATCTCCTCCACCGTGAAAACCAATAACAAGAGGTGCAGGACCATTTGCAAATGTATCCTTATTGTAGTATGCAAAATAACCTTCTCCTGGCTCTGCTACCATTCCAATTTCATCAAAGTCTGGCTCGATTTCAACCTTGCCACACCACATTTTATATTTCCAGATAAAGCTCTTAAAATCTGCCTGATAGTCTGCCACATCCTTAATTAAAAGATGTTCGCATGTAGCAAAAGCTTTGTTGAACTCATCTGTATTTCCTACACTGATTACAGCAATATCCTTGCGCTCTACTACAGGTGCCTCAGTAAGACCTTCCATTGAAATCATAATAGGAGTGATTTCACCTGGTCCCCACAAATATTCTCCCTGTATTGTTTTAAGAAGATTTCTTGCACAGTAATCTGCTGATTTACCATAGCTGTAAATGTCTGCTCTATATATTGCACCACGGATGTAATATCCCCTAAACTGCTTGTTTGGGAAATCATAATATTCTACAATTCCATCCTCATATCTTGGGTCGATTCTGGTATTGGCAATAAGCTCCTGGTAAAGGCTTACATCAGCATTGTCCCAACCACCTTCGCAGGTTGGATAAACAAATAAAACACTGGAATCATAAGATGAAGCAATCTTGGCTAATCCTGATTCTTCAGCAAAGGCTATAGCTTCCTCCTCTGTTCTTTTTGTTTCCTCAAATACTAATAACAGTGGTGCCTTGAAGCCGTAGTTAAGAACAGTTCCATCAATATCTGTTTTAGGAACATAAGCCTTTAAATAAAAGTGCTCATATTCATGCTCCCAAAACTTTCCGCCATCTGGAAGCTTCCTAACTGTTGGTCTAATCATTAATCCCATGTCAAATTCCCCCTATTTTTATGATATGTAATGATACTATTTCAAGGGGAGGATAAACACCGATTTTCTTTAGAAAAAACCTTGAAGAATTATTGCTTATTTTCTCTATTTAATTCCTGCTCTGCCTTATGGCGCCTGTTTATATTTTTGCTGGTATCAATGGTGCTGGCTCTTTGAACTGAAGCATTTCCGAATTTGCCTCTGATAGAATCTAGTGCACCATCAAGAGCCTTTCGCTTTTCTTTGTTTTCATCCTGAAAAAGTGACATATGTTCAAAGCCATTTCTATCTATATCACTGACTGCCAAACCGATTAAACGAAGTGGTTCCCCGTGCCAGCTCTCCTTCATCAGCCTTTTGGCAGTGTTATATATAATATCCGTAACATCAGTAGGGTCAATAAGGGTAGTCTGATGGGACCTGTTTACAAAATCCAGATTTCTATAGGTAATACTTACACATCTGCATTTTCCATCATCAGCTCTCATTCTGGCTGAAACTATATCTGCCTGGGCAAGCAGGATTCTGTTAATAGATTCTAAATCTACCAAATCATCCTCGACTGTAGTTTCCGCAGAATATCCCTTTGCATCCTCTGGTTCATCCACAACAGGGGAATTATCAATTCCATTTGCATAGTTGTGATAATGATTGGCTGCTCTTTCTCCTAAGAACAACGCAAGCTGTTCAACAGGGGTGTTGGCCAGTTCGCCTATTGTATTTATGTTGAAGCTTTTAAGTCTTGCAGTTGTAGATCTACCACAAGAAAATAATTCTGAAACTGGAAGTGGCCACATCTTTTTTGGTATTTCATCCATAAACAAGGTGTGAACCTTATTAGGCTTTTCAAAATCTGAAGCCATCTTGGCACAAAGCTTGTTTGAACCAATTCCTACATTTACTGTAAAGCCAAGCTCTTTATATATTCTGTCTTTTATCTCATGTGCTGTTGCTATTGGGTCAGGATATATTAAATGCATGCCTGACATATCAAGAAATACTTCATCTATGGAAAAGGATTGCATGGATGGAGTATATTCCTGACAAATAGCCTTAAATGCTCTGGAGCATTTCACGTACCAGTCAAAGTTTGAGCCTGCAATTACAAGGTCAGGACATTTTCTAAGGGCGGAGCTTACTGGCTCTCCTGTTACAATGCCGTACTTTTTAGCAGGGATGGATTTGGCGGCTACAATGCTACGTCTAGATGATGGGTCTCCTCCAACGATGGAAGGCACCACACGCAAATCAGGCCCGCCGTTTTTTAACATTTCAACAGCCGACCAGGAAACAAAAGCACTATTAACATCAATGTGAAAAATCAATCTATCTTCCATAAATACCTCTTAAAATATAATACAACATATCTTCTCAAAAGCAAACACATGTTTTATTATTGATAATTTATCAGATTGCCTATATCATCTAATCATGAATTATTTAAGCTTATCGGATTATCTTAAAAATAAATATGGGACCAAGGTTTACAAGCTGTCACTGTCATCAGGCTGCAGCTGTCCAAACAGAGATGGCTCTATCTCCTACGGAGGATGTATCTTCTGTTCTGAAGGAGGTTCAGGAGATTTTGCTGCAACTGGTATGGATTTGGACAAACAGATTGCATTTGCAAAAGAAAAGGTAGATGCAAAAATCTCAGCTAAAATTCCAGCAAACGAACGAAAATATATAGCATATTTCCAGTCCTTTACTAACACCTATGGGGATGAAGCATATCTTATGGATTTATTTAAACGAGTGCTTGATTATCCTGAGATTGTAGGACTTTCAATTGGAACCAGACCAGATTGCCTGTCTGATGAAATGATTGATTTTTTGGGGAATCTAAATAAGGATAAGGAAGTCTGGGTGGAGCTAGGACTTCAGACTATTCATGAAAATACTGCAAAGCTCATTAATCGTGGTTATGAACTGCCTGTTTTTGAGGATGCATATAAAAGGCTTACTAATGCTGGGCTTAAGGTGGTAGTCCATGTAATTTTAGGCCTGCCTGGGGAATCAGATGACGATATTGTTGAAACTGTAAAATATTTAGCAAAACTTAATCCTACTTTGTTTGGAATCAAGCTACAGCTTCTTCATGTGCTTAAGGGCACAAAGCTGGCTGAGATGTTTGAAGAAAAGCCATTTCGTATTTACGAATTAGATGAATACTGCGAAATTGTAGGCCGCTGCCTAAAAGAAATTCCAAAAGAAACTGTTATCCACCGCCTCACTGGTGATGGTCCAAAAAAGCTTCTCATTGCACCCCTTTGGAGTGGCAACAAGAAGCTTGTTATGAACACTATGCGAAACTACATTGCTAAGCTGTAGCCAAGTCAATAATCTTCGCAACAATCTTACTATATTCCATAATCTTATCCATCAAAGAAGTGTCCTTCTCTTCAATAGCACGCTTAAACTCTGCAAATTCAAAGTACAGGCGATTGCTTCCATCTGAGAGAGACACTTCTTTTGTTTCAGTATCTTCATCATTGAAAAGCACATCATATTCTGTCATTCCATTTACATGAGGATAAATACAAACTGTTGCATCCACACCCTGAATAGTTGATGGCCCTGGAGCATTACAATCCTTTGTAGCCATGCAGATGCACTTAAAGCTGCCGTAATCTGCAAGAAGCACTCCACTTGTATCTACTCCTCGCTCCATATTTGCACTGTATGTCACCTGGTCAGGCATTCCAAACAATCCCACCATTGCAGAGATATTATATACATTCAAATCCCTAAGACATCCCCCTGCATGGTCAGGTGAAAATACAGCCGGTGCCTCACCGCCTTCATGGAAAGCCTTATATCTTCTGGACATCTGGCTATAATTGAAGTTACAAAACTTCACATCACCAACTAGCTTCACATCCTGCTGAAGCTGCTTATATGCTGGCATGTGATAGATACTCATAGCTTCAAATATCATCACACCATTTTCCTTAGCCTTCTTTTCAAGCTCTTCCACCTCAGCTAAAGTAACGCACATAGGCTTCTCACATATCACATGCTTTTTAGCCTCAAGTGCCTTAACAGCATAATCATAATGCATATCATTAAGTAGCCCAATATATACCACATCCACATCACTTGAAAGTAGCTTATCATAATCTGTAAAAACCTGATTCAAATGATGCTTTTTAGCCAATGCATTTAACTTATCCTCACTAGCCTTCCTGCCACAAATATAAATCTCATCAAAACCAACCTCATCAATAAATGTAAGTATCTCCTGAACGATAACTCCATTTCCTACTATTCCCAGTTTCATAATGTTATTCTCCTTCTATTTTCTAACACACTACAGCAGCGCTGCCACAAGTCGTCCTACTCATTTTGAATATTCTCCAATGCCGAAATCAACCCATTATTCTCATTGTGTAATTTAATCGCAACTCTATAATATCCTTTCTCAAGCCCTACGTAATCCGAGCAATCTCTTATCAGGATTTTATACTCAAGCAATCTTTCTGCCAAATCCTTTTTATCAGATTTAAACAGGATGTAATTAGCTTCCGATGGATAAACCTCAAAGCCTAAAGCTGTGAGCTCCTCCCTCAAATATTTTCGCTCTGCGTTTATGGTTTTTACTGAATCTTCTACATAATCCATGTGCTTAAGACATTCTGCCCCTGCCATCTGGGCAAAAATAGAAAGATTCCATTCTGGCAAATGAGCCTTAATGCTTTCTGCAAGAACCTTCCGTGAGCAGATGGCGTAACCTAGTCTAACCCCAGGAATGGCAAAGGTCTTTGTAAATGCCCTAAGGACAACAAGTGATTTATACTTTCTGATGTTGTAAGCTAATGAAAGTTCCTTTTCCTTGCCTGTAAGTGTAAGGAAACACTCATCAACTACCACTGTACAAGAAATGCTTTCGCAGGTTTCAATTATTCGCTCAAGCAAATCCTTATCAATTAATAGCCCATTAGGATTGTTAGGATTTGTAAGAAACAGCACCCTAGGCTTTTCTGTTTCGATGGCATCTAATATGTCTCCTGTTAGTTTAAAATCATCACTTTCCTTTAGCTGATAATAAACCACATCACATTTTGGGCAAGCCCCCTGCAAGCAGTATTCGTATCCTGAAAAGCCTGGAACTACCAGCATAGCCTTTTTAGGAAGCAGTGCATGACATATTGCCATTATTATTTCCGAAGCGCCATTTCCATATACCACCACATCATTTATTACATTAAACATCTTAGCTGTTTCAGTAACTAAGCTTTCGTGAACAATGTCAGGATATCTTCCTGCGTGTAAAGCTGCTTCAGTAAGCACCCACTGCACCTCTGAAGGTACTCCCATAGGGTTTGTATTTACTGAAAAATCATAATGAATACTATTTCTATAAATGTCACCGCCGTGCATGTTAAAACCTTCCTTCTAGTACAAAAATCAAGATACTGCAAATCAATGCGCACAATATAGAAGTAGATATCATAAGCACATTCGCTCTTTTAATATCCTTAACTTCAATCTTTCTTAGCATATCTCCAATAAATGGCTTTTCCTTTAGCTTTCCAAAATAAGAGGCAGGTCCTGCAAGCTGAACGCCTAAGGCTCCTGCGCACACACTTTCAGTCTGGGCCGAATTAGGACTTGGATGATTAAATCTGTCTCGCCTAAAAATATATATGGCATTTACTGTATTATAATCCTTTCCTAAAAATAACGTTGCAACAATCATAAGAAATGCACTGATTCTTGCTGGAATAAAATTAACCACATCATCAAGCTTTGCTGCTGCCCTGCCAAAATCCAAATATTTGTCGCTCTTGTAGCCAATCATGGAGTCCATGGTGTTGATAGCCTTGTAGCAAATGCCAAGGATAGGTCCTCCTATAGCAAGATAAATCATAGGAGCAATAATTCCATCGGAAGTATTTTCAGCCACAGTTTCAACTGCTGCCTTTGTAACTCCTACCTCATCAAGAGCTTTCGTATCTCTTCCTACAATCATTGCAACAGCCTTTCTTCCTGCATCAATGGATGTATCTTTAAGTGCATAATACACCTTCATGCTTTCAGTATAAAGGCTTTTTGTAGCCAGACACTGATATGTAATAAACGCTTCGATGCAGAGTCCAATATAAGGATTAATTTTATAAGCTGCAACGATAATTATTCCAGTGCATAAAACTGATATGGTAATTACGATACTAACAAGTGTAATTCCATTTATTCTTTTCTTATCAGGTGAATCATTTTCATTCAAAAGCTTATCTGTCAAAAATGAAATAAGCTTTCCAATCCAAACTACTGGATGAAAGCCTCCAAATGGATCACCTAATAAAAGATCTAATACGTAGCCCGTGAAAAAGGCCATCAGATGATAAATCAAATGTATATCCCTCGCCGTTTTTAATATGATATGAATAATAGTCCTCTTCAAAAAGGGTGCTAAGTATAGACATTATTGTTCCACCATGAACAACTGCAACAATAGCTTTATAGTCCTTGCTTTCAGCTATAAGCTTTTGAAAGCCAATCATGGTACGCTTAGTTGCATCAGACATGCTTTCTCCACCAGGAAAAGCTGCTGTTCCGCCAGACTCAATCCATTTTATATAGTCCCCATTATCTGATAGCTCCTTATAGTTTTTCCCTTCAAAGCTACCAAAATCAGTCTCCCTTAGTTCATCAATTATTATGGGAGTTTTGTCTGGATAAATAATGTTAGCTGTTTGTATACAGCGACTAAGAGGACTTGAAAATAGTATGTCACAATCTGGATAAAGGCCTGCTGCGATTTCAGCTTTTCCCTCTTTTGAAAGCTGTTCATCAGTAACACCGATGTATCTCTTTTCACTATTTCCAGGAGTTTTCCCATGGCGGATTAAAGTGATAGTCTTTTCCATTATTTAATCCTCTGTCCAATGCCAAGGATAACACGATGAACCTCGTCCGCCTCTTTGGCAAGCTCAATAAGAATCCTGCCTGCAACCTCTCTATAGGTTCTGTCAGCTTCATCCATTGGAACAACACCATTTCCAATTTCATCTGCAATAATTACCCACTGCCCTTCTGATGTAGTTGCTTTAATCTCATCAAGAATTGCCGCCTGAGTCATTCCCTCTGATAATCTCTTTTTTATAAAAAGATGTGCTTGGTTAAAAAATCTGGCTTCTTCGAACGTGCTAAGAGCATATTCAGTTTTACCTTGATAGCTTCCGCCAATAACAAGAATCATCCTACACCTCATACTAAAAAATACCAAAAACCAGGGCCATGAATACCTCTGTAATAACTACATAATATCCTGCCACATCCCCAGTTATTCCACCGAAGGCTTTGTTTGCTCTAATTTCTGTGCCCTTACCTATTGCTAGTGTAAATATAATAAGCTCTATGGCATGTAATGGAGCAACATATAAGCATGTGCATGTGCATATTAATAGCTCTATAATTAGTCCAACAACTACTGCTTTATCTGCAGAATTTTTAGCCTCCGAATAAAGCATTCCATTTTCTTTTGCTTTCTTGCCTTTAATAACCATTATGCCACTGACTGACCTTGCCATGAAAAATGAAAAGCACCAGCCAATAAAACTATTTCTATTCATAAGAAATAATCCTGCAAAACATAATAGTCCTACCGTAATTACGTTAATTATTGAAAAGGCTCCTATATGTGGGTCCTTTAAAATCTCCAGACGTTCCTCCTTTGATTTGAAGGAATTGATGGCATCTGCTACATCCATAAATCCATCTAAGTGAAAGCCACCTGTCACAATAAGTGGAATGGCCATGGCAAGTGCTACAAAAGCAGCCATCGGTAGGTCATAATAATCCCTTAAAAGCAAAAGACCATATTCCAATGCTCCTATAACAGCACCAACCCATGGGAAGAAAATCAGATGATATTTCATATCCTCGCTATCCCATGTGAATCTTGGCATAGGTATTCTTGAATACATGGAAAATGCCACAACAAATGCTTTTAAAAATCTCATAATTTTATTCCTATTCCAACTACTACTTCGTATACTTCATCAGAAATCTCAGCAAGTGTCTCATTGATAAGCCCCAAAGCTCTCATGTATTCCTTGGTGCCCTCCTCATAGCTAATACCATCCTCAAAAATGTTATTAGTAACGATGACAAGCTCATCCGTTTTCTTTGAAAGTGCCTTCACATCCTCTAAAATCTTGTCCGCACATTCAGTAAAGGTCTTAGGGTTTTCATCCCTAAACATTTCATTGGCCACAAGATTAGACATGCATTCTAGTAGCACAATAGAATCCTTATCAATTATCGCATTTTCGATATCCACAGGACATTCTACTGTTATAAAGCCTTTACCATCCCTAAGTGACTTATGCCTTTTTATTCTTTTATCTGATTCTTCATCAAAGGATTTCATGGTAGCAAGATAATATCTGTTAGGATAATTTGTCTTACAAACTAAATCTTCTGCAAAAGCAGATTTACCGCTACCACTTCCACCGTATACTAATGTAATCATGCTTCCTCATTAAAATTTTCGTATTGATCAACACCTGAATCTCCAAACTTCAGTGCATCGTGAAAAGCAATGTCTGCCATGCGAAGCTGTGAAATCATCATAACAGCTCCTGCCCCTTCACCAACTGCCATGGATGCAGCTATTGGTGGTTCTATGGATAGCTTCTTTGCAAGCTTTTGAGCTACAGGCTCCTTGCTGATATGTGATGGAATAAGATAATCCTTTGTGTTTTCTAACAACCTGTCTGCCACAAGTGCAGAAACCATGCTAAGCATTCCATCTAAAACAACAGGGATGTTATAAAGGGCTCCACCTAGGATAACTCCTGTCATGGCAGCCAGCTCTAATCCACCAAAGTTACTGCAGATTTCAACTGGTGATAATCCGCTGTACATAGAAAGTGCCATGGATACCACAGCTCTCTTTCGGCTAAGTCCTTCATCGTTAAGACCAGCACCTCTACCTGTTACAGCCTCTGCATTTAAATCTAACAAATAACCTGCCATAACTGCTGCTGAAGTGGTATTTCCAATTCCCATTTCACCTACAAGCAAAAGATTAAAGCCTGCTTCCTTGCTTTCAAGTGCAAGGTCCATTCCCACTTGAACAGCTCTTGAAAATTCCTCCACAGACATAGCAGGATGCTTTAAGAAATTGCAGGTTCCATATTTTACTCTGCGATTAAGTGTGTATGGAACCTCTTTTGCATAATTAATTCCAACATCCACCGCCATAATATCAATCCCTAAGTGTCTTGCCATAACGCCTGTTGTGGTAAGTCCTTTTCCGATATTAGTAGCACAGATTCTGGTTACGTCCTGGTCTGTCTGGCTGACACCTTCCTCCACAATTCCGTGGTCGCCGCAACAAACAATAAGACGTGGATGATATAAATCAGGAGCCTCAAACCCCTGTATTGCTGCTATTTTTGAATGATAGGTTTCGAAGCTTCCAAAGCTGTCAATTGGCTTTGAAACCCTGTCCCATTCCTTTTTAACCTGTTTGATTTTGTCTTCATTGACAGGTTCTATGCTGATTTTGTTTTCTAAAATGTCGTCAAATAAAACTCTAGTTTCCCCCATAATTTTTCATAGCCTCCACAAACTGATTTATAAAATCTGGAGCAGACAGATAATAAAGATGTGGAAATCCAACCAATCCCCCATTTATTTTATGGATGCATTCCCAGTTTCTTTTGCCAGATGGCTTGTAGGCTCTAGCATCACTTCCATTATTATCTGTGTCGTAATAATGAAATTCGTGTCCCTTTATCTTCTTAACTCCATCATCTATTATAGCATAACCAAAACGAACAAGATGGCCCATGTACTTTGCCGTTCCAGGGATAGCCGCCGCCATCTTATAGGATGCTTTATCAGTATCCTCTACCTCCTCAAGAAGATACATAAAGCCACCGCATTCTGCCATTATAGGCATTTTTTTATTAATGGCTTTTTGTATTTCTTCTTTCATTTTTTCGTTGCTTGAAAGCTTGCTAAGATGATTTTCTGGATAGCCGCCACCTAATAGTAAGCCTGATATTCCATCGGGTAGGCTAGTATCCTTTAATGGTGAAAAATACATAAGCTCTACCCCAAGGCTTTCTAACAGCTTAAGATTTTCCTGATAGTAAAAACAAAAAGCATCATCATAAGCTACTCCAAGCTTTATCGTATTTTCGGATTTTGTTGATAGTAGCTTTGTCAGACTTTCTGGCATTTCTTCCCTTTTTAAATCAGGGGCTTTTCCTGCCAAATTTATTATTTCATCTACATCTATTTCTGCTTCTACTCTTTCACCTAAAATAGCAAGCTGAGCTTTAATGTCCTTAATCTCATCAGGAAGATAAAGTCCTAGATGTCTACTTTCAAAGCCTATATTTGAAATATCTGATAAGGTACCTAGATATTTAATGCCTAGCTCCTCTTCAATTAATGGCTTCAAAACTGCTCCAAAGCTTGATGAAGTCTTATTTAAAATCACGCCCTTAATCAAAGAATATTTATCATAATCAAGAAATCCTTTTATGGTAGCAATTAATGATTTGCCTGCACCCTTGGCATTTACCACAAGAACAATTGGACAATCCAGTGCTCTTGCCAGATCGTAGCTTGAGCCGGTTTCTTCTATTCCACCTACACCATCATATAGCCCCATAACACCTTCTATCAGGGCAATGTCACCATTAGATTCCTGCTGAAAAATCCACTTGGTCATAGCATCCTCTGTAAAAAAAGTATCTAGGTTTCCAGCATCTATTCCAATTACATTTCTGTGATACATAGGATCTATATAGTCTGGGCCACACTTAAAGCTGCAAGGCTTCATGCCCCTTAGCTTAAGTGCTGACAACAGCCCACATGTAATTGTAGTTTTTCCGCAGCCACTGTTTGTAGCCGCAATCATAATCCTTGGCTTATTCATTAAATCTCCTATATAGTAAATGTCACGATGTATACGGGATTTTGGGCTTGCATTACGTTGTAGTCACCGATAGTTTTAGCTTTGCTGATGGATGCCTGCACCACATCTGCATCACTGATTGCAAAATCCTTTAGTATGCGATTAACCTCTGCGATGGTTTCTAAGGTGACTGCATTAACCACTACGCGAATACCGTCGCCTTTGTGCTTTAATAGCTTAAAAATTTCCTCTAATCTGCCGCCGCTTCCTCCAATAAACACGTGAGTTGGTGTTGGCAAATCAGCCATAGCATCAGGTGCCATGCCCTCAACTAAAGCTACATTGGAAAGAGAGAATTTATTAATGTTTTCTCTAATTAGCTTGCAAGCCTCTTCCTTAAATTCTATTGCATATACGTTAATTGATGGATTAAGCAGTCCCATTTCAACAGAAACGGAGCCACTGCCTGCGCCGATGTCATAAACAATGGCATCCTTTGTAAGTCCCAGCTTGCAAATGGAAAGTGCTCTTATTTCTTCCTTTGACATAGGAGTCTTGTTACGTAGGAAATCATCATCTGATAATCCTGGTGCAAGCCTTTTTGCAAGAGGTCTTTTATTTCTAATGAAAAGCACGCAAAGCCCATCATCTGGGGCTGCGGCACATTTCATGGCGCCAAACTTAACAATCTTTTCGTTGGAATAAAGATTGTAGCCTGCGCTTATTTCGTATTTTGTTTTAAATTTATCTTCTAATTCATTTAGGATTTCTACTATGATTCTTACATCCTTTCCACCAGATGTAAGGGTGAAAACTTTATCAGAATACTTTGCAGCCTCTATTAGCTTTGGCCTCCAAGCCTCCTCTTTCACACCGTGGGTGCTCATTATTACAGCGTCTTCATAGCTTTCTCCGATTTTGGCTGCAAGGGCTGCCACCGATGAAATACCAGGCATGATTGTAGTCTTAAATCTACCGTCGTTTTTCAAGGCTTCATATAGCTTTTTTGTGCCACTGTAAAATCCTGTATCTCCTGAAAATAATACAACTGCATTACAGGTTCCATGTGTGATTTCCTTTGCCTTTTTATCAAGCACCGGCAAGATATCATCGGCTAAATAATATGGATATTTTTTCGCAGATGTCTCTACGTAGGTAAGCATTCTGGCTGCTCCAAAAATCATATCCGCATTTGCGATACTTTCCTTAACCTCTTCTGTAATGGTTCCAAATCCCATTCCAAAAGCAGCAAGACTAACATTTATTTTCACATCTGGAGTGATTTCGCTAAATCCTTTTTTCGAAATGTTAGTAGTTAATATTCTATCTATTTCCATGGCAGCCTCATCAAAGGTTAGACCCTCAATATTGTTTACTGGTCGATTAATAACAAAGCATTTAATGCCTTCTAATCTGGCAGCTTCAATTCTCTCGGCTTCACCACTGCCCTTGCCGCTATTTTTTAAAACAACAACAGAAGCTTTACATTCTCTAATTTGTGCTCTATTCATGGTAAGAGAAAATGGACCCTGCATAGCGATAATCTGCTTGCCACTAAGTCCACTTTCATTGCAAAGATTAAGGCTTTCCACACTTGGTATAACTCTTGCGATAATCCTTTTTCTAACCTCTTCGTTTTCACAAAATGTGGCAAGCTCCTTGCTTCCTGTGGTAAGGAATATATTTCCCGATGTATTCTGAAGGGCCTTTGCGCAGGATTTGGCATCATCGAAAAATGTGCAGTTGCTTAAATCTGCTTCAACTGATTGTCTGATGACTCTCACAAAAGGCACAGCACCAGCCTTAAACAATGCATTGTCGATTTCCTTCTTAACGATTTCAGCAAATGGATGAGTTGCATCGATAACAACATCAGGATTTTCCATGCCAAACAAATCTCTCATTTCGTCTGAATCCATTCGGCCAATCCTGACATCCAGCCCCTCTCTATCCTCAATAGGCTCCTTGCCATATTCTGTTGCAACGCAGTAGACTACCTTCACCTTCTGATCTAAAAGAAGGTCGCTAAGCTTTCGTCCCTCTGTTGTTCCACCAAAAATAATTGCTTTTTTCAAATCTGATATCCTCGCTTTGTAACAAGCTTTCCCTTTATGATTTCACTTTTTGAATTTCCAATAAATACTGTGGTAAACATATTAACCTGGGCTTCTTTTAGCTCTCCAAGTGTAAGTGTCACAGAATGTGTACCTGCTCTTCCTATATTTTCCACATAACCGCAGGCTCTGTTTTCATCTGCCCCAGCCTCAAGCATTATCTCACAGGCCTTCTTTAAATAATCATGTCTTTTTTTGCTGGAAGGATTGTAAAGGGCAATGGCAAAATCACCCATTATAGCAGCCTTAAGTCTTTTTTCTATTACCTCCCACGGGGTCAGCAAATCGCTAAGACTGATTATGCAAAAATCATGATTAATAGGTGCTCCCAAAACTGCTGCTCCAGAAATTGCTGCTGTCACACCTGGAAGCACCACAATGTTATCCTCTGTTATATCAAAATCCGCATTTACGTATTCTGGCAGAAGCTCATACATTGGTGCAGCCATGCCATAAACTCCAGCATCTCCACTACAAATGAAAGCCACAGTTTTACCTTCCTTTGCAAATTCATAGCAGGCTCTGCAGCGCTCCACTTCCTGTCTCATTGGAGTGGTGAAAAATTCTTTTTCTGGGAAAAGGTCTTTTACCAAATCCACATAAACTGTATAGCCTACGATAACATCTGCATTTTCCATAGCATCAATTGCCTGAGCCGTCATCATGCTTTTGTCCCCTGGCCCCATTCCAACTATATATATTATTCCTGCCATTTTATGCTCCTTAAATCTCTGATTGCATACGCCTTTGTCATTCCATCACTTGCCTGCTTTTTAGCTATAAGCTTTGCGCCAATAGAAACTGCTGCTCTCTCGCTTACATTTCCAGTTCCAACCTTTTCCTTTACAAAATCTGATTCTGTAAAATCTCCTTTTGCGGATTCTAACTCTTCTGCTGTAAATGTAATGAATTTGGTATGTAAATATGCGCAAAGCCTAAGTAACCCTGGCTCATCTGCCTTTTTATCAATGGAGCAGATTGCATACAGATTATTCCTCAGCTCCTCTTCGCTATAATCCTTAAGAATAAATTCAAGTAGGTCCTCAAAGCTCTTTCCCCTTTTACAACCCATGCCCAGCACTAAGGTTTTAGGTATTAAAATCAGGGCATCTGCATTTTCATTCTCATCATTTGTAAATATAAAGTCAGGCTGTTCAGCTTCAGCCACTGCCTTTATATTTTTTGGCTCTTCATCTTCAAATGAAAGCTTTTCAATATCGTTTTTGTAATAAACCTTGTAGCCATTTAATAGCTTCATGGAAACATTCTTTATCTTTGATTTATCTAAAATTCGAAATCCATTTTTTGCTGCGAAGGAATCTATGGCATACACATTTTCTATATCAGTTGCTGTTGTAATGATGGCATTAGCATTAATCCTTTCGGCAATCATCTTTGCCAAATCATTTCCCATGCCATAATGCCCCGACAAAATAGGAATAACATTCATCCCTCTTTCATCAATGACAATCACAGGAATATCCGAAAGCTTGTTATCTATAAATGGCGAAATAGTCCTTACAGCAATCCCCACAGCCCCAATAAAAATAAGTGGAATATGCCCCTCAAAGCATTCCTTTGCAAAGGCCTGTAAAGAAGTGTTGTCATCCTTCACTTCAAAAGTAGCATTGCCTAAGGCCTGTTCAAGCTTGCTATAAACCTTCTTACCTTCCTCCGTAAAATATGAAATTCTAATCAAATAGTTTTCAATCATATACTCTCCAAAGGCTTCTCCCTCTGGGAGAAGCTGTCACCGAAGGTGACTGATGAGGGCCCCCATCATCTACTCTCCCTAAATCCAGTCTCAAACTCCGCATCATACAACTTCGACAACGAATACCCCGACTTCGAAATCACATCCCCTACAAGCACCACAGCCAAATTCTTTATACCATGAGCCTCAGCAGTCTCAGCCAATGCCCCAACAGTACAAATATATTTTTCCTCATCAGGCCAGCTAGCCTTGTACACTATAGCTGCTGGCGTATCCTTGGAATATCCACCATTGTAAAGAGCTCTTGAAAGCTTTTCCATCAT
>ODAI012854874.1_pt1 | contig 41085 bp, 67 predicted proteins | sample 1539321 | NCBI WGS metagenome assembly ODAI01 (sample SAMN02144231, study PRJEB22623) | gut metagenome | biome: sheep rumen | host: Ovis aries | place: New Zealand
GCACTCCGCAGACGCACGTGCTGCGCACTGGTCTTCGCGTTGATCGCGTAGGTCTTATAGGCCTCATGGATATTCGCGGATCCGGTCCCGGAGGGAGAACTCAAGCCGAGCGCTCTCTTCCAGTACTCCCAGTACTCACCTTCAGCTCCTGCGAGCTGCGGCGTGCCGTACATCTGCTCCAGAGACGGCAGGAAGAAGGTGTCGTAGGTATCTTCCCGGTCGGTCTCGAAGTCTTCATAAGTGTTGAGCGCTGTCGTGACCTTGACCTTGCCGAGGATGCTGAGGAACTCATCGGAGAAGCCAGCCATGAAGCCGCGCTGCGTCGCGAGCTCGTTCGGAGCTCTGTCGAAGTCGTTCTGCGGGGTCCACCACTGACCGACGGCTGCTTTGCTGTTGAGCCACTGGCGGATGCCGGACTGGCTCCATCTGTGATAACCGTAACCGGTTCTGAACATGGAGTTAAGAGCTCCGGCTTTGTTATAGGGCATCGTGCCGAGATCGGTACCGCCATCTCCAGCGGTGATCGGTACGGTCTCGATCGCAGTCGTTGCGCTCTGGGACGCGTAGGAAGACACGGTCCACGCAGAGGGTTCTCTGTCGGCCATTGTGGTGAAGCCCATCAGCAGGCCGCCCGCAGGCACGTCCTGCGTCAGAGTAAACTGATAGGATCCTACAAGCGCCTTGGACCAGGTCTGCGCGAGAGAGACATGATAGGTTCCAGCAGCCAGTCCCTCCGTAGCCATATAGAAGGCCTCATAGTTGTCGAACTGGACACCGAAGGGCGTGCAGTAATGCCACTGCAGCCACATGCCCGGGACGATCTCACCGTCCTCCAGCTCGACATTGCCGAAGTGCACGATGTCCAGAGGCACGGTGTACTCGTTGGTCCCGTCAGACCATGCCACATTGATCTGATCGCCGATGGCCAGGACCTCTTCGGCGATGCCCTCCCTGACGAGCCGGTGGATCTCGTCGAGGTTAGTGGTCAGCTCTGCGATCTTATCCGCGGCCATGATCTCCAGCAGCGCGTTCTGCCGGTTCATGGCGGACAGCATCTGCTGACCGGTTTCATCGAGTAAAATAGGTTTTGTGATCATATCTTTCCTCCTTAGGATTCAGTGATAACGCAGAGTTTCCCGCTTTCAACTTTGAGGCCCAGACTGTCCTGGAGTGCTGTCGGATTTGCTTCCAGATAGTCGGCCACGGCCTGGCGGATCTCCGGCCCGGACAGCTGGTCGATCTTGGCCTTCAGCAGCGCGTATGCTACAGTTCCATCCATGTCCGCCCTCCTTTATCCGTTCCGGATCCAGCTACCGGCGTCTGCATCAAACCAGTAGACGTGCCCGGTGTCCATCTCGATAAAGGTGGATCCGTTCTTTACCGGTTTCCCTTCCACGATGTCAGTCGGTTTTGTGTCGGTGCTCTTGCCTACGAGATCGATCGGGCCCATGTGAGAGCCCTGTAAAACAGTGATCATAAGCGCTACCTCCTTGTTAGCTTTCCTCATCAAGTTCCATGCAGACCATGCCGTCCGCCACTACGAGACCGCCCAGCCCGATGCCTTCCCTCGCGAAGCTCGGCGTCGCCCTTCTAAAGAGTCCGCCATGCTCCACATATACAGTGGTGTCAGCTTCCGGCAGTCTGGTATCGATCTCATCGATCAGAGTTATATCTTTGATTGTGCTCATATTGATGCCCTCCTTACGTGTAATACTCAATTACTGCCTGAATGAAGGACATGACATGCGATCCGGAAGAAGCTGTAGCCTCGACCTTAATGACATCACCCGCGGCTGCTGAAAAAGACTTGTCTCTCATCGTTCCACGCCACAGATAAGTGTTGCCGGTCAGGTCCCGGTTGTCGATGGTCGTGCTGCCCTTGTAGATCCGGCAGGTGCCGCTTCCCGCACCGTTATAGTCGGCAGAGAAGCCGCCGTAATAAACCACGCAGTTAGTCGCTCCAGCAGGGATCGTGAAAGAGTTAGTCTCTGAAGGTTCATACTCTGAGGAGCTGGCACCGAAGCCTCTGATCGCCGAAGCCGCGATCATCTTGATGTTTTTCGTCTTGGCCGTGACCTTTCCGGTGCCGTCATGGTAGCCGGCCGGGACCGTATAAGATCCGCCCGGAGAGAGCTTTCCAGGGCTCACTGCGCCTCTGTTTGTCATGGTCCCGCCCGCCGGCTCATCATTGGAGTCCGACGTGATCGCCGTGTACCCGGAGAGGACCTGGGCCTTCGTCGCAGTACAGTCGTCAGATCCGGAGCCTCCGCCGGTTCTCAGGATTACACACTCAGCCATAGATCACACCCCCTTAATGTACAGCGGGATCGCCGCTGTCGGCTTCTTCCGGTAGCAATAGAAGGTGATCTTCCCTGCTGCTGTGACCGCTCTGTCGATCATGGCGTAATTTTTGATCAACGTCGTATAGTTTGCGGCGTTGATCGTCGAGGGAAGCCCTGCCGAGATGATCGGCGCGTCGTTTGCCGTGATCCCGGTGACGTTGATCGACTGCGTATAGGGCGCTGCGTTGGTCCAGCCTGCAGCCGTGAGCGTTGCGGTCCTTACCTTCGCGAGGTCGGATCCGTAGAGCGTGCTGCTGCCGGTGCCGCCTCTGGCCACGGCCAGCGTGCCGGAGTTGATGTCCGCGGCGCTGTGGGTGTGACCGGAAGCTGCAGCGCCGATCTGGGCCGCCGTGACGCCGTGCGGGTTGTTCGTGTTTGCCAGATGGTTGATCAGGTCGAAGATTGCTTTCGAGATCTTCCCGAAGGCCACAGACAGAGTCTCGCCGCTGACAAGATTCGCCCGCGCTGAGGCCCTTGTATACGTTGGCGTCTGTCCGTTGGTCGTGACGTTCGGGACATTGCCCAGACCGACGTCCTCCGCGCTCACCTGGTGCGGGTTGTTGTGGTCGTTCACGTGCGCGTCAAACTCGAGTTTCGTCGCGTAGATATCGCCCTCGATCAGGATGGCCGTGACGTTCTCCGCGTTGCCCAACTGCACGACCACGGTCAGATTGAGCTCGAGCGCCCTGCCGGAGTCTGCCGCCGGGTAGAAGTCCACATCTGTGGAGGAGTACCGGTAGCCGAAGAGAAACTCCTCGTTATTGTCATTCTTGGCATAGACTCCGACCTCATAGCCGTAAAAGCTGGAGACGATCTGCGAGGAGCTCACGTATCCGGTCAGCAGCATGTAGTCCTCTGTAGGCTCCGCCTCCGTGAGCGAGATGCTCAGCAGAGGGTTGACCATCTCCGTGACAGAGCTCGGATCCGAGGGCACGCCGTTGCCGATGGCGATCCTCGTAAAGGTGATAGAGTCACCATACAGCGACCGGACGATCATGTTCCGCCCGGCCGGTGTAGTGCTTAGGGTTAAATAAGTGTCTGCCATTTATGCCTCCTCATTGCTTATGAATACACCTCCGTCGGTGTCCACCAGGAGCGTCTCATCATGATCGACATACCAGGTCAGATCCGCGAGAGGATCCGCGGTCTCGATGTCTGTCGGATAGAGCGTCTTGGTCTGCTTCAGCGCGAGGCCCACAAAGACGGGATCCTTGTGCTTATAATTGATACAGATCCTCACGGTCATGTTGCTGGGCCGCATCTTGTAGACGATGTCCTCGACATTGCTGATCACGTTCGGCGTGTTGATCGTGAGATCCACACGCAGCTCGTAGATGGACTGCGTGACCTTCAGCGTCACGTTGTCCTTGCCGGCCAGGGACTCCAGGACTTCCCGGAGCTTATTCTCCGTATACGGCAGGTCTCCGATGAAATAGCTCTTGATGGCCTGCCTGCGGTCCTCCAGCGTCTCGTCTGCCGTTACAGTGATGCCCAGGAGGCGCTCCCAGATCAGGCAGCCGATCTCCGTGAGGCTGTCCAGGAACTGGTTGGCATAGATCTCATCCACGTCCTCGAAGGTCTTAGCGAGGAGATAGTCGTAGGCCTTGCATATCTCCTGCCACTCCCTCATCTCCGCGAGGTGCTGAGGGAGCCAGTGTATCGTTTTAAACTCTAATATCACGAGTTGGTCACCGTGCCCAGGATCGGGATCGCGTCCCAGCTCAGAGCGAGGTTGCTCGTGCTGCCGTTCAGCTTCGTATTGCCTACATCGAGCACGCCCTGCACGGACAGGATCGCGCTCTCGATACGGCTGACATAGACAGTGATGTGCGTGTTTTCGTCCCCATCAGCCCAGCCGGCCCGCTGCGCTGCGATATATTCCTCGATGGCCGATTTGATGGCAGTCTCGCAGGTTGCCCAGCTGTAGCCGGTCATAAAGGTGATGCTGGTCGCGATGTTGACTGTCACGGTGCTGACAGAGAGGACCGTCATGTCGTGACCGATCGCGGCGATGCCGTAGCCCTTTTTAGGCGTCGGACACATCTCCTCCTGGATCTCATCGACCAGATACTGGGAGACCGGTCCGTAGTCGCTGCTGATCAGCACGGCCTTCACCGTGCCGCCGCCGTTCCAGACCGGATAGATCTTGCACCCGCCGACGCCTTCAAAGGCGTTGATCTTCAGCTTGTACTCCGCCACGTTGCCGCCGAAGGAGCTCGAGTCGAAGCTGTTCTTATACGCAGCCAGCAGGTCTTCTTTCGTGCTGGCATCGTCGCCCTCCACGAGCACCTCTGTGATCGTCGCGGTGTTCAGGTCCTCCACGTAGGTGATCGGTATGGTCACTCCGGTCAGACCGTTCGGCGCGGATCCGGCGGTCTCGCAGCGTGCGAGGTACGCATACTCTGCAGCGTCGATTGTGTCAACCACGACGTAGTTGTAGGCGCTCAGGTTGAAGCGGGCGCCCATCGGGATCGGCGCGTCTCCCACCAGTCTGACCTCGCAGAAAGTCGCGTCCTCCGGATAGATGCCTCTCTGAGCGCAGAGCTTCACGAGGTTCTCATAGTCCGCAGACGCCGGATCGATCTGATTCAGCAGGTAGTCCGCCTGGATGTAGAAGCGCTCCAGCTCGTAGGCGATGATACTGAGAGCGTTATGGACCAGAGATCCTTCGCCCTTCAGTATGTCATCGCTTACCTGCGCTTTTCCTTCGGCGAGCAGGGCCGCGTAGGTCCTATCCTCATACATATTCGCTCACCTCCAATGTACCTATAGTAGTTTCGACCGTGAATGTGATGCAGAGCTTCGTGCCTTCCAGGTGCGCGTCGAAGTCCGTGATCCCGGTGATGTAAGGATTCACCAGGAGCGCTTCTTCTGTCTCTGTCTGACAGTCCGAGAGGAGATACTCGTCGGAGATCGTCTCTCCGATGTACTGCTCGTACTCCACGCCATACTGCCAGGAGTAAATGGCGTAGCGGTACCGCTCCGAGTGCAGGCAGTTCCAGATCCAGACCTTAATGGCCTCCAGCCCCTCCACGATCAGCCCGGTCAGCTGCCCGGTGCTGAAGTCCACGCCGTATTCTCTGGGCGTCTCCTGCACCGTGACGACTCTCCGGGCCTCCACGATCTCAGTGTTAAGAAAAGACGGTAAAATACTCATGAGGCGCTCACCATCCTTCCGAGTACAAAAAACTTACTGTCGGAGATCTGCACGACCGCGACGTGATCTCCGGCCTTAAGCGCCGGCAGGTACTCACTCTGATCAGTACAGAGCCCTCCGTTTGCCGGTGCGATCTCCTTCACCTGGATGCAGTTCTTTTTCAGGAGATAGTCCGCGAAAAGCAGGTCCTCCTTCTGCAGCGTCAGGTTGCCGATCTTGCAGGACGTCGGGCTGAGCATCTCCGCGAGCTTTATGGTCCCGCCGGTGCTGCCGTCGCCCGGTCCCTTCATCATGGTTACAAAGTCATTAGTCCAGCTCATTTCTCGGCCTCCTCTTCTGTCGTCGATTCGACCTCGCTCATGATGCTGTCGAAGGTCAGCTCCAGCTCCATCGTGTAGGTACCGTTTTCCCAGACATGCTTATCCGAGGAGATCCAGTACTTGCCGGAGAGCCCTGTCGCCATATCCGAGACGCGGACGAAGTAGCACGAGAGGCAGTTGATGTCTCCGATGCTCTTCACCTTGATCGTCTGGGACGGTGCTGTGATCAGGAGATTCTGGGCCGCCGTTGTCGGGTCCACGCCCTCCTCCTGCTTATAGACCTGCTGGAAGGTGCCGAAGACAGCCAGGGAGGACGCGTCCTCCACCTCTCCGATCTGGGCGCCCTTGTCGTCGTAGATCTTCACCCGGTTCACGATCTTGTCCATCGTCTCTTCGATGGTCGCTTCCATGAGGTTGCTGTAATCGTCCAGGGTAAAGCCTGCGACGATCCACTCCGTCTTATAGACGCCGAGGCCCCTCTTATAGATCATCGGGAAGTACTTGTCTCCCGTGATCCGGTGGGCCTTGGTATAGGCGGCCATGATGATGTCGTAGAGCGTCATCTCATCGCAGAGCATCGAGGCGATGTTGACGCCGGTCGGGTACAGAAAACGGACCGGGACCTGAGCGTCATCGCAGACCATCTGCGCGATCGTCTCCGGAGGCAGATTTTTAAAATTATACTGCCCGGTGCTCTCGAGCAGGTGCTTCATGAAGTCGAAGGCCGTGAAGGTGATCGTGCCGATCGCCGAGGACTTCTCCGAGCCGAAGAACTGCCCATAAAAGACCTCACCCTCCTGCCCGTAGGAGAAGGAGATCAGGTCCCCGGTGCTGATCTGCGGCAGGTTAAAATGATCAAAAGGTGCGTTCACGTAGTCGATGGAGAGCTGCCGCGAGGCCTGGGAGGCCGAGCCGCTCCATTCGATTTTCGTGACCGCGTTGGTTATGTCGTACTGGCCGCCCTGGGCTTTGATCAGGACGAGCCTCACCAGTTTTCCTCCTCCTGGGACGTCTCACTGCCCGGGATCGTGAGGATCATGCCCGGCGTGATCGCGTTGGGATTATCTCCGATGATGTCCCTGTTCTGGGCCCAGATCGCGGCATAGTCTGCGGACCCGGTCTGCTGCCGGGCGATCCCGGACAGCGTGTCGTATTTCTTAACCGTGTACACGGATGCAGACCGCTCAGGTACTACTCTCTCCATGCCTGCCTCCTTACATTGTGACCACGCTGGAGAGCCCGGAGGAGATAGATCTGTACTCCTTCAGGGTCAGCGTGTACGCGATGTCTCCGGTCCCGTCTTCTTCTCCCCACTCGAAGCTCTCGATCGTGCAGCGGAAGTTTATCGGCGTGCCGGTGATGATCAGCTTGACCGTGCCGGCGCGCTTCATCTTCTCGATCAGATTGACGTACTCCTTCGGGCTCCTGATGTTCCTGAAGTCGCAGTAGCTCGAGTCGTAGTGCTTCGGGAAGAAAGAGCTGAAGGATATCTCCCTCAGCCCTCTTTTACCCTTCAGCGTGATGTCGCCGAGGCCGATGACATTGACGGTGGTGTTGTTCTGCGTGCTCGTTACCTTATAATCCGGAGGCAGGACCGGGATACGGACGCTTCTGCTGCCTTTAAGCCATATTTCCACTGTATGCCCATCCTCCTCTGTTGTCGTATGCCTTCTTCAGCTTCCGGACGATCATGTCACCGATGCGCTCGATGTCTGCCTCTTCCCGGACGTTGAAGGTGTTCCCCGTGATGCTGACCGTCGGAGATCCTGCTGCAGCTGCAGCGCCTTCCCTGCGGGCCATGCTCACGGATTCATCGTGCGGATATACTCTGGATCCTCTGGGCAGATCGATGATCTCGCCGCCCTTCTCGTGCACCTGGGCGAGACCTCCGGGCCAGTTGTCCGTGCCGATGCCCAGCGTCGGGATCAGCGGCATGCTGAAGGTCTTCCCTCCTACAACCGGCACCCAGTCGGGGATCTTGATCCCGTTCAGGCCGCCCAGGAAACCGTTGATCGCGCCGATGATGCCGTTAATCGCACCCTTGAAGGTGCCGGTGATACCGCTCACGATACCGTCGAAGATCTGGGCGACGCCGCTCCAGGCCAGCTCCCAGTTGCCCGTGAAAACTCCGGTCACGAAGTCGATCACGCCCTGCAGCACCGTCATGATGCTGTCGATCGTGTTGAGCATCGTGTCGATGCTGGCGGAGATGAAGCCCACCAGACCGCCGACCGCTGCCGTGATCACGGTGCCGCAGACGTTCGCGATGAACGAGGCCACGGGCTGGACCGCCGGCATGATAGCCTGGAATTTTGCGATGATGCTCTGGATGTGCCCCCTGATAGATGTGAATACCGGAGACAGTGCGCTCAGGCTGTTCTTGAAGACGTCCATGTGCCTCCGGACGATGACCACGATCGCGATCAGTCCGGCGATCACTCCGATGACGATCATCACCGGAGACGTCAGCAGGCCCATGACGCCGCCCGCTGCCTTCACAGCGATGCCGAGCTTATTGAAGATCTGCACGCCTCGGCCCACACCCGCGACGACCTTGCCGAAGATCATGATCGCAGGACCTGCCGCAGCTGCCATGCCCGCCCATTTGATGATGTTGTCCATCTGGGCATCGCTGAGGCCGTTGATCTTATCCATCAGGCCCTGGGCGAAGGTGGTCGCTCTCTTCAGGTACGGCAGCATCCGGTTGCCGAAGGCGATCGCCGCGCCCTCGATCGCGGATTTCAGCAGCGTCAGCTGGCCGTTGAGGTTGTCCAGCTGTGTCTTGGCTGCCTTATCCGCGGCGCCTCCGGAGGCGTCAATAGAAGCCGCCAGGGCGTCATATTCGTCCGCGCTGGTGTTGATGATGGCCAGCATGCCGGCCATCGCCTGCTTGCCGAAGATCTGCTTCGCATAGGCCGCCTGCTCCGCTTCGCCGAGCCCGGAGAAGCTGGTCCGGACGTTGTCGATGACTTCCTCGAAGGTCTTCATCGAGCCGTCCTGGTTCTTCAGGGAGATGCCCAGGGCGTCCATGCCCTCCTTCATCTGCTTAGTCGGTGCGGCCAGGTTGGAGATCGCGGATCTTAAAGCCGTGCCGGCCTGAGATCCTTTGATGCCGTTGTTGCCCATGACGGCCAGCGCTGTCGTGACCTGATCGAGCTCATAGCCCATCGTTCCGGCCAGCGCGCCGCAGTACTTATACGACTCGCCCAGGGTTTCCACGGAGACGTTGGCGCTGGTACATGCCGCGGTCATAGTGTCCGCGAAGAGCGCGGAGTCCGCTGCCGTATAGCCGAAGGCACTGATCGCGTCGGTGACGATGTCAGACGTCAGCGCGAGATCCGTACCGGATGCGCTGGCGAGGTCCAGGATGCCCTTCAGGCCTTCGATATTCTCCTGAGCCGTCCATCCTGCCATGCCGGTGTACTGCATGGCCTGAGCGACTTCCTGGGCGCTCCAGGCTGTGGTCGCGCCGAGCTGCTGGGCGAACTTCGGCAGGCTGTCGTCGTAGGTGTCGCCCATGATGGCGTGCACGTTCGACATCGCCGACTCAAAGTCCGCCGCCGTCTTCACTGCTGCCGTCGCCGCTCCGGCCAGCGGCACCGTGACCGCTGTCGTGAGGCCGGCGCCGACCTTGGAGATCGACTGCCCAGCCTTCTCGATGTCCTTGCCGACCTTGACGCCCGCTTTACTCATGGACGTCATGGCCTGGATGGACTTCATGGCCGGAGCCGTAAAGTTATCTGTGAGGCGGAGTACAGCATCAATTACTCTGTTTGCCATGCTTTACCCCCTTACTTCTGGGCCATGTCCTCGACTTCTCTCCGCAGGAAAGCAGAGACGATCCGCCGCTCTCCATAGCCCATTGAATAATAGTCTGATGGCTTCCAGCCATGCAGCCGGAAGAGGGCGTACATGATGCTCACCGCTCCATCAGACTCGATCAGTTTTTTACATCTTCCTCGACGTCCTTATCGGACTGAGCGAAGCCGGAAAGCTCCGTGATCTTGTTGGCCACATCTGTCAGCTCGCCGCCCGGGAAGAGCAGCTTCGCCAGCTCCTTCGGAGTCGCAGCGCCGAAGTGAGCCTGCAGATCCTTGTCCTTAAGACTCGGCTCGACGACTCCTTCCACGACCAGCAGGGCGTTGACGTCGTAGGACTTGGAAAAGTCCGCGTTTCCCCGCTTATCCACGAGGCGTGTCGTGATATCGGTGTACTGGTCTCCGGAGAGCGCCTTCACCTTGATCACGACCGGCTCGCCCAGGATCTCGGACAGCCGCTTCGCCTGCAGCTCCCCAGTCTGTCCTTCCGCAAATTTGCCTTTATCAATGGCCATTAACTTATCAACGAGACTCATTTATATTCCTCCTTTAACGCAAATAAGGGCGCCGTACTTATGCAGCACGCCGCCCGTCTTCGTCTTCCTGTTTAGATGCTGTCCAGGTAGTCCCAGTCTTCAGCCGTGAAGCTGTAGGACTCCTCTCCGACCTTGCCGGCTTCCCAGTCTGCCAGGATCGCCTTGTCGAACTTGCAGCCATAAGCCACGACTCTCTCGGCACCGATGGCATCCGGATCCGCGAGCTTTGCGATGATCTTGAAGCTCGGCACCTTGCCCCTCTTCAGAGTATCGGAGATCTTCTTCGACACAAAAGAGCTGACCTTGTGCATCTTGACCTCGCCCTTCGGCTCGATGCCGGTGAGCTTCTTACCGGAGACGAGATTCCTCGTCCGGTTCACGTCGGAGTAGTTCGCATTGATCTCGAGCTTGAAAGCCGTTACCTCTGCCATGTAGGTATCGTCGATCCAGCACTCTCCCCAGGTTCCATTGATGACCTGATCCGCTGTAAATCCGTTCATACTCTACCTCCCTCCTTAGATATAGATCTCGAGCTGGATGTCTTCCATCGCGTCGAGGATGGAGATCACGGCTCTGAGGAACACATGGCTGCCGGTGTTGCCTTCCTTGATCTGCTGATCGGTCATGTTCTCCACATCTTCGCCCTGGCTCATCAGGTAGTTGCGCTGCGCGGTCAGGTCGATCTCGCAGGTACCGTTTGCCAGGAGGCCGGTCCGGATCAGCTCTGCGAAGTACGCATTGATCGCGGTGATCAGCAGGCACTTGTTGTCGTAGCTGTTGGCATACTTGCCGATGTAGCTGTCCTCCAGAGTGCCGCGGATATCGGTCTGGATCTGGTCCATGATCTCCACGATCTTGATCTTCTTGAAGCTGTCGCCCTTGCTGTCGGTCGTAGTAACGAAAGAGTTCACAGCTCTGTTGAGCTTGACCTTTTCGCCGTCCCAGATGTAGACCAGCTTGCCGGCAGTGACCGCGGCGTCCGCCTGGGACTTCGTGAGCCTGGTGCAGTCCGCATAGTCGAGCAGCGGAGCGTAGGTCGCGGCGATGGTCATCGGAGTGCCGGCGATCAGGCCGGCGATCCTCGGAGTCGTCTGCTCCGGAGTGACCTCGGTACCGTCTGCAGTGTACAGACTGGAGGTCACGTTGACGACGCCCTCGCTGTCCGCGGTCTGATTCGGCAGCACGGCCTTCCTGCCCAGATGATAGTTGCTCCGGAGGCCCTTGATCCAGGTCGCGATCTCCGCAGCCTTGCCGTCGGTCTCGACGGTCGGGATCGCGATCCAGTCGAAGTTATGGGTCTCGAAGTACTTCTCCATTTCGGTGTAGCATGCCGCGATGGTCTTGGACTGGCTCACGGTCATGACGTACACGATGACCTTCTTCGGCGTGAACTGATAGCCGACGAGGGCATCCTGCACGTATTTCTTATTGGCGTCCGTCAGATCTGCAGGGATGTCGGATACCGTGTAAACGATAAACGGCCCTCCCTCGACGGAGTCTTTAAGAACGAGTGCGACGGTTCCGCGTTCGCTTCGCTGGATCGCGGAGGCGCCCTTCTCAATAAAGGAGATTGTGATCTCCGGAGAAGTTAAATTTGCCATTTCGCATTATCTCCTCTCAATTATCATGATTTACAGAGAGACGGTAGGTCACATCTTCCATGAGATCGTAGTCATCAGGATCCGCGATCGTATCCATCCACTCAATGGTTACAGTTATCTGAAAAACGTCGTTTTTCGCTCCGGTGTATTCCATCTCCACACCGGACACGGTCAGCTTCCGCTCGCCGATGGTGAGCTTCAGCCCGAAGGCCCGCCGGACCGCTGCGAGGATCTCGAGCTCGAGCTCCTCGTTTGTGACCTCCTCCATGAGGGAAATCTTAAAGCCGATCCGCTGCTTCACCAGGTTGGTCGTCTGGTATTCCAGCAGATACGGGATGATCTCCGTATAGAAGGACGGACGCTTAAGAGCGCCGGTCGTATCCGGTCCGTAGATCTTCATGTTCGGGTATATACCCCTCAGGATGCCGTTGCAGGCAGCCTTGACGGTCAGAGCCTCAATCATAGGTTATGCCTCCCCAGCATTTGATTCACATAGTCAGACACATGAGAGCCGAAGCGGTCCTTCCACTCTTCGCGCGTCCTCTCTGCCCAGTGCTTCCCGGCCACATAGCCGCCGGTGTTGACGCCGAAAAGCCACTTGACGTGTCCGTTTTCGAGAAGATGAAAGAGCTTACTCTGGTTCTGGATCCGGACCTCTGTAAGCTGATGTAGGATGTTCTCTTCCTTTACGGTCTTCCATGCCTTCGGGATCGGCTTCTTCCCTCCGGAGTATTTGCTGTAGCCCTTGGCATTGCAGTCCTTTTTCCACTGATTTGCCTGCTTCCGCATGAAACTCGCCGTTTCATCCGGATACTGGTCGATCACGGCCTGCAGATCCTTGTCAAGGTCATGAAAGTCTATCGTCAGTGTGTGCTCTCCGGCCATTAGCTCACCTCCGGCTTGTGCTTGTCATCCTTTTCGGTGCACATCACCTCGAGGATATAGTCAGCCTGCTCCGGATTGATGATCGACTGGATCTCATACTGCCGGCCGTGATACTGCAGCACGTCGGTAGGCCGGAGGCCTTCCCAGAAGCGGATCGTGATCTTGATGCTCAGATCTCTCTGCTCCTTATAGTACTCAGTATACTCAGAGCCGCGGACCGGCCTGATCTCCCCGTAGACCGTCTTTACCTTTACAAGCTGATTGACGTCGGAGCCGGCAGCATTGACCGTGCTCTGGTAGCGCCAGATCTCGATGTGCTTCTTAAGTCTTCCGGCATTGATCGACATCTGATCACCCTCCTTCCTCCTCCCGGATGATCTCCTCCGGGATCAGGTTCACACTGTGCATGCCCAGGATCGTGTCTGCCGTCCGGTTGATGTTCGCCTTATCCACGTACATCTGCCGGTTGTCATACATATCACCCACGAGCACCAGCAGGGCGATCGTGATGTCTTCATGCTCGTCGAGCTCGGCCTCTGTGAGGCCGGTGTAGCTGATGCAGTACTGCTTCGCCGCTTCGGTCATCGCGTCAAGCGTTGCCAGCTCGGCTTCGTTCTGGTCCTCTAATACGACCCGGCAAAAGTCAGCGACTGCGTTTCTTGTTAGTTCGCTTACCTTCACTCTTCGGCACCTCCTCTGCTGCAGTCTCAGCCTCTTCGGCCTCGACATAGCCGGCCTGAAGGAGATCCTGCAGGATCACCTCATCGGTGATCTCTGCAGTCTTTCCTCGTGCCATACTGATCAGAGGGCCGGAGAAGCTCGTCTTCGCCCTGACCTTCATCAGGATGCCTTCATGGTGAGCTTGGCCAGCTTCTGGGCGTTCTCGACCTTCGCGTCGAATTCCATCCAGGCGACCACGCCGACAGCGTGCTGAGTTGCGTACTTCTCACGAAGCACCTGGATCTCCAGAGCCTCGGAGAGCTTCACGGCCAGACCGGAGAAGTCGCCGTAGAGGACCGCCGGCTTGCCCGCTGCCATGTTGTCCATGTTCTCAGACACATAGACCGGCTTTCCGAAGAGGGTGTAGCCCCACTTGGAGGTCGCATCCGGGTTCAGGATGTAGCGGTCCTCGCCGTCCTTCAGGAGGCGGATCGCGGTGCGGGTAGCTCTGGACATGATCCAGCAGGCGCCGTTCTGGTAAGCGTCCGGGATGGACTCCTGCAGCTTGATCAGCTCGTCCGCGGTGAGGGCTCCGGTCGCCGCAGCGGTCACGCCCTGGGTGATGCCGGCGATCACGCCAGTCGCCTTGTTGGGGGTGCCGTGCAGGCACTCGCCCTCGAGCCAGCGCGCGATGGTCTCCGCCATGTTGGTGATGACGAAGTCCACAATGTTGAACTGGCTGTTGTTCATGAGGGACTTGGAGACCTTGGTCAGGGCGCCAGCCAGGAAGCCGGTGAGGCTGATGGAGCTGAAGCGGCCGGAGGTAGACTCGAGGTCGGTGAATTCAGTGGCATAGGCCATCTGTACGTCCGGAGTAGCTCCGTCGACGGTTGCCGGATAGTACGGGATGGACAGAGTGCCCTTCACATTGTACTTAGTCGCCATAGCATAGATCGGGGAGATCTCATGCACCTTGGTGATGATCTTGTTCGCGATGGTGGTCGGAATGACCGCACCGTTTTCGCCCTTGGTCAGGTTGACATCACCCGCTCTCTCCTCAAGGATCTCGCTCCTGAGGTAGGCCTCGAAGGCTCTCTCCTCAGCCTCCTCGACAGTGAGCTCTTCTCTCTTCTTCGGGCTGATCACGTTAAGGCTCAGATCTCTCGCTCTCTCCATTCTCTGGATAGAGGAGTCAAGTGTCTGGACCTTTTTCTCCAGCTCATCAAACTGGGCGAGCTCCTCCTCGGTGAAGGCTCTCTGCTCTGCCTCAGCTGCGGAGGTCATGTCTTTCATGGCCTGCACGGTCTCATTTCTCTGCTCCTGCAGGGACTTGAGATCCTCAGCGCGAAACTGCATTTCCGGCTTCACATAGATTCTCTTTCTCATAGTTTTGTTTTCTCCTTTTAAAGTTTGCTATCAAGAGCGCTGATTCGCGCTTTGAAGTTAGAGAGGTCTATAGGCTTCTTATCTTTAGGACTATTCACAAAATAATCGGCCCTGACTTCAAGTACATCAGACTGCGCTTCCTCATCCTCTGACCGCGTCTCGATGAAGGTATCGTCATAGCATGGAATTTTTCGTGTGTCTATCAGAGAGACCTCTATCAGATCCATGTCCTCGATGTACCGACGACTCATTCCATCACGGGCGTTTTCTTCTTCTGACACGTTGCGAGGTATAAAACCAAAAGACCAGCCTCTGAGTTTGCGGTCTCTTGCTAACTGAATAACTTCCGGATCGGTGACGACAGCATGTGCTCTTAATCCGATCACATTCTCTTCTAACTGAAGGTTATCTTCTGTAGATCCGAGTACCCTTCCGCGTTCATGATCAAGAAGCAGTAGTACAGGGTTTTTTTCGAGAGCTCTCTGAAAAGCTCCAGGGACAATCTGCTCCAGGTATTTCTGCCCGGTGCTCCGGTCTCTCAGCGGCTTCGAGTCCCTACGAACAATATTCACGTATCCGTCAATTTCGACGGAGTCATTGCGGATTTCGATCCTCATTCTTCATCACCTCCTTCCGGTTTTTCCTTTTTCATTCCGATTAGGATCCTGCTCGTTTTGATCACTTTCCGGGTCAATTTGATCACTTTCCTGGCTATTCTGAGCATTTTCCTGTCCATTCGGTGCAGGATCCTCTGGCTTCTGCTTCATTGCTTCCAGTTCTGCGTCTTTCTGCTTCTTGGCCTCTTTCCGGTCTTCCATCGCGAGCTTGACGCTGCCGACCTGGTTCATGTTCGGGACGTAGGTCAGGCCCTTCTTGCCCGGATAGTAGAGGACGTCCTGCAGGCCCAGCTTCACGAAGTCAAGGCCCAGCGGCCTGAGGTTCTCTCTGTAGCGGATCTCATCGATCTGCAGGAAGCCGTTCTTGCTGGCCAGCTCATACGCCTGGTAGCGCTCCAGGACGTCGGCCTTCGTAAATTCGGACGTGTCCGCTGCCCACTTCATGGATCCTTTCTCGGACTCCAGGAGCAGGTCACGGTTCAGCGCGTTCTCGATCGCGGACAGGATCGGCTGGATGCAGTACTGGATGAAGACGATCCGGTCCTCTTTGCTCGCGGTACCCACTTCCCTGTTGAGCATCTGGACCGGGACGCCGAAGATCTCGCAGATCTGCTTCGTCATGGTCCCGGTGTTCTCATTGACCTGCATCTCTGCAGAGGTCTCGGAGGCCTCCTGGAACTCCAGGCCGTCATTCAGGACCACGACGTTCTCGGAGTCATCGGAGAAGAGCCGCATCCAGGCGTCCTTCAGAGCTTTGATGGCCACGTCCGTCAGCTTCTTCTGGCTCTTGACGTAGCCCTTCTTGGCGCCGCCGGTCTTCAGCTGCTTCTCCTGGAAGAGCATGGTCCGGTAGGCCACAGTCAGCGGCTCCGCCTGCTCCTCCACGATCCCGATGCCCTTGTAGCCGTCCTTCGTGTTTCGGAGGATCTTCAGGAACTGATGAGGCTGGAAGGTCCGCCCGTCCACGAGGATGTCGTAGTCCTTCCAGATGGGATCCGCGTTCCAGTTGAAGGACACATAGCCCGGCTCGACGTACCTGAGGCTCTGGACTCTGTTCCCCACCATGTCTATGTAGGCATAGCCGCCCTTATCGAGCAGATAGTCCCGGACCAGCGCGCGCTTGAACTGCACCGCGTCCAGAGTGTCCTTCGGATCCGCGTTGATCAGGGCCACGCGGGGATCGTCAGCGATCTCCTTCAGCTGGATGTCGTCCTGGTCGGTCCGGTAAAGCCGGAAGGGCACCATCGACACAGTCTCCGAGATCAGCCGCACGCAGGCGGCCACGGCCGGCACCATGAGCGCCTTGTCTATGGTGATCTCGCCGCGGGCTTCCACAGCAGCCCTGAGGAGCTGCCCTTCGGCCGTTGCGGTCTCGATGTCGGCCATCTGCTCCGTGTCGGCGCGGATCTCCTGCTGTTTTCTTGTAAAAGGCCACATATTTTTCTCCTTAGATTACCTGCACGACAAAGCCTCCGTCCCCGTACAGCAGCTCCTGCTGCAGGAGGTACATCGCATTGATCAGCGATACGACCATATCGACCTTGCCGTTTGACTTCTTTTTGTTCACGTATTTGTTGAGGTTGGTGTCTTCGGTGCATCTCGCGTTCTGGAAGTTGATCTCCAGCATCCGGTTCTCACTGTACCGGAAGGACTTCTCGAGGATCAGCTCCCGCAGCCACTTCGTCGGCCCGTGCAGGACAGAGCTGTGCTGCTTGATCTCTACGCACTCGAAGCCGTCCGCTTCCAGGGCCTGCACCGTCGCAATCGCGTTCCAGCGGTCGTACCCGATCTGCACGATCTCCACACCGTACTCCTCCGGCAGGGCTTCGATCCGGTCCTTAACAAAAAGATAGTCGATCACGTCCGCGCCGCAGGAGTAGCAGATGCCCTGCCTGATCAGCCGGTCATAATCGACATGCTCTTTTTTGCTCTTCAGGTCCTTCTTTTCTTCCGGGATGAAGCCGAGGGTCTTGCTGTAGACGATCCCCTCCTCTTCGGTCACCATTGAAAACGAGGTATTATCATCAGACTGGGAGAGATCCAGACCGATCCAGACGCGCCTGCCTTTCCACCAGGCCGGATCGTCCGGCGTGCTGCAGAGCTTCACGCGCTGGATGTCGATATACCCCTCGACGCCCAGGCCCTTGTAGAGGATGTTGTTATGCTTGCAGAGGTAGTTTTCCCTCTTGTTCTCATAGAGGACCGCCAGCGCCCGCTTGCCCTTTAGGGTCTCGAAGATCCTCTCGTTCTTTATCGTCACCGGATTCGACTGGAAGATCACGCGGTCGTCGGTCTGCCAGAGCTCGCCGCTCTTGTACTCGTCATCCGGTTCATATAGCAAAGAAAATCTCCGCCGGTCCTCGAGGAGACCGTCCAGGACCTTCTTGCTGATGTCTATCTCATCTATCATGACGTTGTTGTCGTTCGGATACTGCGTCGATATGATGATGCCGAGACCATCAGGCAGGGTGATCTGGGACGAGCGCATGGCTTCGACTGGGTAGTCGTCCATTGCTCCAGCCTCATCGGCCAGGAAGACGTTGGCCATACGACCGTCCATTCGGTCATTACTGTAGGCGAGCGGAGTGTATTCATTATCATTCAGCAGGCACTTGATCACGGATCTCATGATCTTGAAGGCCGGATCCACCTCGTCGATCAGCGCCGGCGAGGACTTGATGATCTTCCGGATGGCCACCTTAAGCTCGGAGCTCAGGGCCAGATCCGGCGCCACAGAGAAGAATCGGGAGAAGTCCGGCTCGATCAGCATCAGCAGGATGAAGATGATGGCCGAGTTAAAGGTCTTGAAGTTCTTCCGGGCGATCTCCAGCACGGCCGTAAGGTAGTACCGGAAGTCCGTGCCGGTCTTTTTCGTGCAAAGTGTCGCGACGATGAAAAACCAGGCATAATCCTCCAGGCCGTCGTAGATCGGGCAGCGGAGGTCCGGATGGATGATGATCTTCAGGAGCTTGCAGATCTTCTCGTAGCTCTTTTCATCCACATAGGCCTCCGGATCATCGCCGAGCACGATCCGGATCCAGGAGGCCGCCTGCTTCTTCACGTAAATCGGGACCTTGCCGGACTGGTCCGCGACGCACCAGGCCGCGTACTCGTAGGCCCTGCTGTCCTTAACCACTCAAGGCCTCCTTCAGCGGGTTCTTCTTCTCGTCCGGCTTCTTAGGTATTGACCGTAGCGCGCTCTGAATGTTCATAAGGTTCTTGTCTTCGATAGAGCGCATCTTGTCCATGAGCACGATCTGCTGCTGCTGCAGCTTCTCCCTGCGCTGCAGGAGAGCCGCCCGGAGCTCGTAGTAGTCCCTCGGTTCCATCTCAAGGGACCGCTCCTCCAGATCATCCAGGTCCGTGTCTATCTTCCCGATCAGCTCGGTGAGCTTTCTGCGCTGGCTGTAGAGCAGGCAGTAGTCATTGATCACGCGGCCATAGATGGCGTCGTCCTTATCGATCTTCCAGAGCAGCTTCCGTACTCTCATGAATTCCTTATGGGCCTCTGGATCGTTCCTTACGTCCGGGCTCTCCCTCATCGCCTCGCCGGTCAGGGTGCCCTTCTCGGCAGCGGCGCGGAGCGCGATCTCCCGCTTCGTCCGGTGCGAGACATCGTTGGTCAGCGTCAAAATTGCTGCAGATTTTGCAGGTCTTCCGGCCATAAATGCCTCCTTTCCGGCTGATTTTGCGAATTTTTCGTGTAAAAAGGTGGGGCGTCGGTCTTCTGGCAGACCGGCGCTCAAATTTTCGACCTCCGGGGGCATACCGGTCAGAGGCATGGTAGGAGAGAATTGTCAGACAGCTCTTGCCTTGCTGCCATCGTCATCAGTGTGTCTCTCTTGATGACACATGCTTCTGCTGCTTCATGATGCTCTCTGCATAGACTGATCAGGTTGTCACCATCCAGTCTCCTGTCATAGTCTTCCTTCACTGGTATGATGTGATGTACCTCTATGTCCTCTGTATTGATACGCTTATCATGCTGCATGCAGTAGACACACATATAATGATCACGCTCTCTGATCTGTATGCTCTTCCTGGTCCATGCAGTACTGTGCCTGAAGCGCTGCTCCTGTGTACCCTTCTGTGCTCCATACTTTGGTATCCTGCCACAGTCGAAGCCCTTAGGGTGTATCCTCCCGCAGTACGGGCATGCTTTTAATGGCATATCTATGCTCCTGAAAAATAAAGCAGCCCCGGAGATGGTGGAGTATCTCCGGGACTGTTTGGAGGAATAAGTAAGGTTCTATGGGTCTCACTTTCCAGTTTTCAGCCTATGTTCCCTTTTTTTCCTCGTCAATACTTATTTTGAAAAATAGGCCTCGATCTTTTTGAAGGCCCAGGAGGCGCCTTTTCCATACCGGCGTCCGATGTCTCTCCAGGTCTTGCCGTCGACGTACTTCAGCCGCAGGATCGTCCGGATCCTGGGATCCTGCACTCCGGAAATAAAGACCTCGATCTCCTCGATCATTCCCGCCAGCTCAGCGTCGATCTCTGCGTATCTGTCGAGGCGCTTCTGCAGGAGCTCCTTCTTCCGGTCGTACTCCGGAAAAGGGATGCCTTTGATCTTGATCGGTCCATAGGTGCCATCCTCGCGGGTACCCATGACGGTGTCAGAGACCAGCGTCGTCAGCAGCTGGTTCATCTCACGCTCCAGCTCCTCCGCCCGCTTTTTGACGTCCTTCTGCTCGTCCTTAAGCGCGTCGTATTTTTTCAATACTTCTCTGTCCATATAGGCCCCCCCCCTTACTTGAATTCCTTGCCGGTCTTGATGTCTCTGAGGGTGATCCGGCCCACGATGGTGAAGCCGGAGAGCTCCAGAAGCAGCTTGATCATGCCGACCGCCCGCATGGCACGCTTCTCGAGCTCTGCCTCCTCCTTCCGGATGGATCGCTCACCATAATAAGCTGTAGGATCCGGATATCCCTCAGAATTATTAAACGGGTTCGCCATTCTCATCGACCTCCTGTCGGATAAATCTGACGCCATACTCCTCATAGACTTCGTCGCAGTAGGTCCGGATGTCTTTCATCTCGTCCTCTACGATACTGTTGATCTCGTCGATCAGATAGTCGCTGAAGCGCATCGTGCGATTTCTCCGGTCATACTTGCCGTCCTTAGGGATCGGCTTCCAGTGAAATTTCTCGATCAGGACCCGGCAGCTGGTGGCCAGGAGGAGAGACAGGATCGTGAAGAAATTGTCCGCCATGTCCTCGCCCTTAAAAAGGTCCTCCCTGGCCTTCCATTCGTCCTCGATGACCTTCTTGATGTAGGCCTCTTTCTCGGCGTATTCCTTCTCCATCTTTTCCATCAGGTCGCGCTTGATCTTCTCGGATCCGGCCTGCAGGACTGCCCTGTCATGGGCGTCCAGCTGCTCGCCGGTAAAAGTATATGTCGCTCTCTGCTTCTTAAGTGCACGAAGCTGCTCTCCCTTCTTTCCCATCATTCTCCTCCTACTATGTCCTCAAGCACTATCACCAGGATGATCAGCCAGCAGGTGCTGGCAAATACCACACCCAGGATGAAGGCTGCGATCAGCATTATCATCCTATGATCTCCTGCAGGTACGGCAGCTCTCTCAGGATGATGACGAAGTCATTCCACTCATCGAGCTTGTGGCCGGATCTCTGGTGGATGATCCTCGCAGCCACCTCATAATTGAGATCTACAGTCCGGCGCTGGTTATAGGAAGACGGCAGCAGCTGGATCATCTGCCACCAGCACTCCTTATTCACATGCTCGTTGTAGGCATCCCTCCAGTAGTTCAGGAAGATCACGACGTTCTTCATCCAGGTGAGGGACTCCTTCGTGAGGTGCTCCGTACTGAAGTCCTCAAGCTCGAAGGGCCTCGCGGCCAGCTTGTGCATCGTGCTGCAGCTGTTCGCGGCCGTGCCGATCTTATAAGTGTCGAATTCCTTCCACCAGTAGAGCGGCGCCGTGATGTCCATGCTGACATGGATCATCCGGAGGTACTTCCTATGCTCCGGACCTCCGGCAAAGAGCTGCTTCATCAGCTTCATGTCCTGCCGGCCGATCTCCGGAAGATCAGATCCGCGATAAATGGTATCGGATCTCTCCCAGCTGTTCATCGGGTTCCTCATGCCGCGGATGGCAGCTTCCCAGCCGTAAGTCTTAACATTCTCGATCTTGATCATAATTACCTCCCGAAGTAATGGTCTTCAATTTTGAAGCAGTCGTGCATCCATTTATGCTTCTTCGTGCTGAAATATACATAGTCGCCGGGTATAACCGTCTCAGTCTCTCTCAGGACCTCGCTGATCACATTGCTCTGGATCTCCGTCGGCGTCACCCGGTTCCGGTCTTTCCATGTGGAAAACTGGCTTTTCTGGCTCAGGACGCCCTCGATCGTGTTCGGCCAGTCCTTTGACATCACCCGGTTAAAGATCACCTCGATCACAGCCTTCTGGCCCTCAAAGCTCTGGTCGTTGGCCTCGGCCCACAGGATCCTCTCCAGAAGATACCCTTCATACTCTGAGACGGTGATATCGGCATAGACGGGCCGCGGGATCTCCTCAGCCTTTACGGTCATCGGCATCAGCGCCATGAGCGCCGCGGTTAAAAACACGATTATCTTTTTCATATATTGGATCCTCCTCAAATCGATCGCACTGGCCGTCCTTTATCCGGGACCAGTCGCAGTGCCACTCAAATATGCAGTTCATGCAATCAGCTTTTTCCTTCATCCTTCAGCTCCTTGATCCGCCGCTGGACGTACCAGACGGCCTTCTCCAGGTCTTCCACTTCTTTCGCCGGGTCCTTCTTCCCGGCTCTGCTGATATACTTAATCGCATTGCCCAGACAGAAGCCCAGGCGCTTGTCCTCAATAAAATCGATGACCTCGATCTTCCCATCGGTATAATGTGCCGGCCGGTTGACCGGATCATTCGGCTGTCTGATCACTGTCATTCAGTTCACCACCCCTCTGCTCTCCGTAACTGCAAAAGTCATCTGCTTTTCGATAGAGCCCCGAAAAAGTACACCACGGCAGATAACAATCAATAGCCTTGTTATACTTGTAGCTTTTATAATATTTGCAGTCCTTGCACCGCACTACTTCCACAACATCGACATCTGAGGCATCTTCTATCTCGATGCTTGTCATATTGGCATGTACTCTGAAGTAGAAATATTTTGGGAGGTTAGCCATTCTGCTCACACTCCTCTGCTGTTTTATTTTCTTCCTCGTCAAAGTCTTCCGGCTTCCCGATGTCCAGACAAAGCATCGGCTGGGCTGTATCGATCAGCGCCGTGAGCTCCAGCGTCTGGAAGATCTTCCTGTTCTCGATGTCCGCGCAGAGGAATCCGACCTCCGTGTCATCCGGCCACCTGCTCAGATACTCAATAAGCTCCTTAACTGGCATATCCTTCCTCCTCAACGACAAAGATTGTTTAGTAATATAATTGAGAAATCAAGCATCCCGATCACCCAGCCTAAAGCCAGCCCCATTAAAAAGGTCGGATCCTTCTTACTGAGTACTCCTACCAGTGTCCCAGTCGCTGCTGCCGTGATGAAGTACATTATCCGCATGCTGTTCATATTCTCCCCTCCTTACGGGCACCGCTTCTCATACTTCTCCTTCCAGATCTTGTACAGCTTCGCGTTCTTCCGAAAGATCTCATCGATCCTCTCGAGCTCGCCCATGTTGGCATACTCCAGGATCAGATTGATGATTTTTCTCGCCTGCGGCAGCGGCAGCAGGGTGTAGGTGTCGCCTCTGTATCGGATACCGGTGTCCGGGTCTGTCCAGGCGGGATCCGTCACTCTCTTCCCCGCTTCCTCAGTGATGACATTAAGGTTCAGCGTCATCCTCCAGCTGTGGCCGAAGTCGCTGCTCCCGATCGTCAAGATGTTATCCTCTGTCAGCATGCTGCCTCCTTTCTGTCGTTCTCCGGATCTTCTGCTTGTAGATCTCCCGGAAGCCGGGCTCGTCCTTCCTGAAGTCCAGGTAGTACCGGAGCTGCTCGATCATTACGGTGACGTCCGCCAGTTCCTCGAGGATCTGCTGCCGGGCCTCTTCCTCCGTCAGCTTCACCGGCGCGCCATGTCCGGCCGCCCGGTGGTACTTGCTGATCGCCTGGATCAGCTCCGCAGCCTCCTCCTGCGTCTGCAGCAGGACCTCTTCCAGGCCGTAGTGCTTCGCGTTCTCGATGTTCTCCGCCATGATCTGGCAGAGCTCCTCGTCGTATCTCATGTCTTTCTCTCCTTAAGTGCTCGCATAAGTGCCGCCTGCGTGACGTCCTTCGTCCGAAGGGCCTGCATGACCTGCTCGTCCACGGTGCCGGCAGCTACCAGGTGATTGATCACCACGGACTGATGCTTCTGGCCCTGCCGGTACAGCCGGGCGTTGGCCTGCTGGTAGAGCTCCAGGCTCCAGGTCAGCCCGTACCAGACGATGATGTGCCCTCCTTCCTGGATGTTCAGGCCATGCCCGACAGAGGCCGGATGTGCCATGATCAGCGGGATCTTCCCGTCGTTCCAGTCCGCGATGTCCTGCGGGCCGTCCAGGATCCGGGCCTCCGGGAAGCGCTGCAGCAGTGCCTCCTTATCCGCCTGGAAGTTGTAGAAGACCAGGATCGGCTGGCCGGGATTGCAGTCTATGATCTCTTCCAGGGCGTCCAGCTTCTTCTCATGGATCCGGTGCGGCGCCTTGTCGAAGTCGTAGGCGAAGCCATTGGCCAGCTGCAGGAGCTTCCCCATGACGGCCGCAGCACTGAAGGCCTCGATCATGGATCCATCCTCCAGCTGCAGAAGCTGGGCCTGTTCCATCTGCTTATAGGCTGTGAGCTCCTTCGGATCCATCCGGACCGGGATCACGTTCTCGATCTTCTCCGGCATCTTCAGATAGTCCTCGGCCTTCATGCTCATGCAGATATCCTCCAGGAGCCGGTTGATCTTCTTCTGTGCTCCAGGCTTCTCTACATAAATGCCGTAGGAAGGATCCCTGGAGACGTTCTTGAAGAATTCCAGCCGGTATCCGGTGACCGTCCGGCCCAGCCGCTCGCCGCGGTCCAGCAGGTAGATCTCGCTCCAGAGATCCAGGTAGCCGTTGGAAGCAGGTGTGCCGGTGAGGCCGATGACCCGCCGGGATCTCGTGATCACCTTCCGCAGGGCCTTGAAGCGTTTCGCCTCCGGACTCTTGAAGCTCGAGAGCTCATCGATCACCACGGTGTCGAAGTCCCACTCAGGGACCTCCCGGATCAGCCAGCAGACATTCTCCCTGTTTGTCACATAAATGTCCGCGTCTGCCCGGAGGGCCCGCTTCCGATCCGCGGGGCATCCCAGGACCTTCGAGATCCTTAAGCCCTGCAGATGGTCCCACTTCCGGCTCTCCCTGCTCCAGGTATCCTCTGCCACTCTCTTCGGCGCGATGACCAGGACCTTCTGGACGTCCAGGCTGTCGATCAGGTCCTGGACAGCGGTCAGGGTGATGACCGTCTTTCCGAGGCCCATGTCCAGGAAGAGGCCGCAGCGCTCATGCTCCATGATCCAGTTGTAGGCCGTCTCCTGATAGGGATGCGGTTTATACTCCATCCGGACTTCACCTCCTCGCTGCCCATTCTAAAAACCTGCCCAGGTCTTCCATGCCATACAGCACCATCGTCCGCATGCCGAGACTCTCCAGCCGGTGGATCTGCCGGATCTGGTTCTGACTTAGCCGTCCCGTCTCTGTTTTAAGCTCCACAAAGACGATGACGCCTCCGGGCAGGATCACGATCCGGTCAGGCACGCCGGTATTGCCGGGGCTTACGAATTTGTAGGCCATGCCGCCCAGCCTTCGGACTTCCCGGACCAGTCGTTTTTCGATTTCTGATTCCTGCATTTATCTCCTTTCCGAGGGTGTGAAAGGTGTGAAAACTTTTTCCGCATCTCCTTATATGGCTCTCGCGCGTATGCGTATACGCGCTTTCGCGGGCGCTCCACATGCCTAAACTCTCTATAATCTTTATTAAAGAAATTCTTTTCACACTTTTCACACCGTGCCTCAAAGCCGCATAAAATAAGGGTTTTCAGGTGTGAAAAGTCTCTTTCCGCTTTTCACACCTCTTTTCACACTCTTCACAGGCAGGTGTGAAAAGCTCCAGGGTGTGAAAAGCTCCTTCTCAGAGGTTTTCACACCTCTTTTCACGCTCATAGACGCCTCCGGATCCATAGCCGCGGATCCGTTTATTCTTCTGGGCCCGGGTCCAGCCTGGGATCTTCCTCATGATCTTTCCGATCATGTAAGAGTCTTTTGTCTCCAGCTGCCCGATGGACCTGTGGAAGCACTCCACCCAGATCTCCGCATTGCAGACGCGGTCCCGCTGCATGACGCCCGGATGTTCCTCCCTGGCGTCAAAGTCTGAATTCAGCCACTCGAGTCTCTGCGTCACGGTCCTGTCGTACCAGTCTTCCGGCAGCAGGGTGTCGAGGTACTCGATCACCTGCCCCTCCTTCGGATCCGACTCCAGCGCCTGCCGCTGATGCTCTTCGGCTTCCTTCAGGACGTCGCCTCTGAGGATCAGATCCTCGCCGGCTGTCAGCCGCATCTTCGCCTCGGCCCAAACTTGAGCCACGTCGTCCGCGGTCATGTCCCACACGTCCAGGAGGCTGTCTCCCGCGACTCTGACATCCCAGAAGCGGCGATTCCCCTGCAGGTCCCGGAGATATCCGGCGTCTCCCGCGTTGGTGGTTCCGATGAAGATGCACTGGCGCTTATGATGCGAGACCCTCCGGGCGTAAGCCGCACGGTAGACATCGTCCTGCCGGCTGATAAAGCTCCTTAAGGTTTCAATGTCTGCCTTCCGCATGCCTGCCAGTTCTCCGATCTCGAGGATCCAGTAGCCTTGTAGCTTCTCCGCTCCGACCTTTGTCGCCGTGTCTGAGAGCGCCAGGCTGTCGTTAAACCACTCGCCGCCCAGCTTCTGGATCAGCGTGCTCTTGCCGATGCCCTGCGGGCCATTCAGCACGAGGATCGTGTCAAACTTACAGCCGGGCCACAGCACGCGCTTCACGGCAGCGCACAGCGTCTTCCGTGTCACCTGCCTCGTATACTCCGAGTCCTCCGCGCCGAGGTAATCCACCAGTAAGGTGTCCAGGCGCTCCGTCCCGTCCCACTCCGGCAGCGCTTCCAGGTACTCCCGGACCGGGTGCACGCCGCGGTCGTCCGCGACTTTCTGCAGGCCGTCCATGATCGTCTGCCTGGGAAACTGGGCGAACTTCTCAAGGTAGGCCCGCAGCTGCACGTCATCCGAGTCGGTCCAGATCCCGGAGCTCTTCCCCCAGGGAAGCTCTGACCGGATGTCGATCGTGTCCGCCAGGAGGTTCGTGTGCACTCCGTCGAAAGCTGCGTTCATCCGGATCAGCACCGTGACGTTGTGGATCGTCGCCTTGATCAGGCCCTTGTCCGTGCGCTCCAGATCGGCCTCCGTGACCTCGTCTCCGTCGTCCTCGAATTCCTGCAGGGCCTCGGCCATCTGCTCCTCTGTGAGCCGCTTCGTGACCTCAGGATCATGCGCTGCGAGTGCGGACATCGCCGCGAAGCTCGGCAGCTTATTGATCGGCGTGTTCGGATCCGCCCGGCTGTCCTTCTCTCCGAAGAGGTGAAGGCGTACCAGGTCGAAGGCATTACAGAGCCGGCCGCTGGCCGGGTCCGTGCTGTGGTTGGAATAGGCGAAGGCGCCGTCCTCATACAGCACGAGGCCCGCGCTGGTGCTTCCGCCGGTGTAGGTGTATCTGCCCTTCCCGGCATCCACATAAGCGTCCTGCAGGTACTTCGCAATGGCAGCGGGCACGTCGTACACCCGGCAGAAGGCGCCGACCATGCCCGGCTTCGCCGTCGGGTCTCCCTGCTTGTCCGCGGTCTTTTTATGGACCGCCTCCACTCTGGAAGAGACCGGCCAGCTCGACACGTCCGTCCAGTCCGGGTACTGCTTCAGCACTTCATCGGCGCTGAGCAGCTCGCCCTCCACATGGTCGAAGAGGTACTCTCCGTCTCTGGAATAGCTCGGCCAGTACATCAGCCGGCTCGGCTGGTAAGTCGTGTCGTCGAAGTAATCGATGCCGATGTCGAGCGCCACGCGCCTCGCTATGGCCTCGTATTCGTCCGGGCTTACATCCCTGTCCAGAGGAATGATCAGCCGGTATCTGGGCGCCTCAGGCCGGTGCTTGTGAGTGCTGTAGACTGCGCAGGTGTAGCCGACGGTCAGCTTGATCTCGTCCCAGAGATCCGGCACTGCAGAGTCCACGTCGAGCGTGAGCATGCTGCGGAGCTTCACCGTCTGGGCGTTACGCTTCCCACCCTGCAGGACGCCGCCGACGAAGCCGCCGATGTCCTTGATGGCATCCTGCTCATCCTTGCTCATCCGCAGGTATTCCGCCTGCGTCTCCTGCGTCATGGTGGGCTTACTGAATCGGTCTCGGAGGAGTTCTGCCCAGGTGATCTCTTTATTTTTCCACTTTTTATCGAAGCGGTTTTTGCCGATCGATATCCAGTAGCTTCTGTCCTTCAAGGATCTCCCCCCCCTCTGCGTTATGGTGTCTGCTTGGTGTTGATCATGCTGAAGCAGCGCTTCAGGTCCTCGATGCGATCCGGATCCACCAGGAAGGTATGTCCGGAGGTTAGCTTCAGGATCCGCGTCTTCTCATGGAAGAAAACGACCTGATCCGTGTTGATAATTGTTAAATCATCTATCTTTTTGAACATGGCTTAATCCTTCTTATAGAACTCTGTTTCATAGCCGTCTCCCCGCAGCACGAGCTCCTTGGCCCATGCCGGAGACTGGCCCATAGCTTCGGAGATCCTCTGGTAGGCCTCGCGATCCTCATAGGGCACGTCCACGATCATTTCGTCATGTACGTGCATGACGATCTGATAGCCCATGCCAGCGACACGCAGCATGGCCTCCGCCAGGCAGTCCCTGCCGATGGCCTGCACGCAGTTCTCCACCAGCTTCCCGCCGTAGGTCTCGGACCGCGTCCAGCGCTTCGTCTCCTGATCCATGCCGGCATAGGTGATATGATCCCGGCCGTCATCCATGTGGACCACACGGGCGTCCCAGTAGCAGAGCCTCCGCCCGGAGGGCAGGATCATGAAAAGCGCGCCGCCCTTCATGTAGAACTTCACACAGCGGTCCCTTCCTGCAGTCGTCGCCCTGGATTCTGGCCGCGCCTCCAGGATCGCGGTCTTTGCTGCCAGCTCCATCCGGCGCCATAGGGCCGGGATGTGGGGCGATGCCGCCCGCCACTGGTCCACGATGCCCTGCATCTCTTCCTCCGGGATCGAGCCTGTCGTGTCCATGCGCTTCATGGCGCCGACGCCGCCCTGATAACCCAGGGCCAGCTCCGCGACTTTGCCGCGCTGCCTCAGGTGCCCGTTGACGCCGTGCTTCTCGACCGGGACGTGATACATCTGGCTCGCACTGGCGCAGTATATATCCCCGCCGTTCTTGAAGACATCCATCCTCCACTGCTCTCCTGCGAGCCATCCGAGGATCCTGGCCTCTACAGCTGAAAAGTCGCAGACCACGAAGCGGCAGCCGGGAGAGGCCACGAAGGCCGTCCGCACCAGCTGAGAGAAGACGAAAGCCGTCTCTCCCCAAATCATCTGTACTGCCTCGAAGTCCTTCTTCGCTACGAGCTCCCGGCAGTACTCGATGTCGTCGAGATGGTTCTGCGGGAGGTTGTGGGTCTGCACGATCCGGCCGGCCCAGCGCCCGGTCCGGTTGGCTCCGTAAAATTGCAGGATCCCTCTCAGCCTGCCGTCACTGCAGACGGCCTGCACCATCGCCTGGTACTTTTTTGTCGAAGTCTTTCCGAGGGCCTGCCGGATCTCCAGGACGCGCCGGGCCTTCAGCGGGATGTCCTGCTTCAGTGCTGCGGCGACGGCCTCCTTTGTGACGCCGTCCATCTCCACGCCCTGATCTGAGAGCCAGGCCCTCAGCTGCGTCACGCTGTTCGGGTTTTGCAGACCGGTGAGCCGGGCCGCTTCCTCTGTCAGCTCCTTCGTCCGGATCGCGTCATACTCCAGGATCCCTTCGATGTATGGGACGTCCAGGAGCACGCCGTGATCGTTGGTCTGCTGATCCCAGCACCAGAGCCGCTCCTCGTTCGGATCCATCGGTCCATAGGCGTCGAGCTTCTTAAGGATCTCCTGCTCCGCCACGACGTCCTGGGCGTTGTACTCAATAAAGAGCTGCCACTTCTCCGGCGCGTGCTCCGGCAGGTTCCGGGTGCGGCCGCCGTTGGACTTTGTCGCCCGGCAGGGCTTGGAGAAATACTGGATCAGCGCCTTGCCGGTGCTGAGCTTCTGCTTATCTTCATCGAGGCCCAGGGCTGAGCCGACGCCTGCCAGATTCATCGGCAGGCCCAGCATCGCCGCCCTGATCATCGTGCACTGCCACTGCTCCGGCCCCATGTATCCAAAGTACTGAGCCAGACAGGTCCGCTCGAAGTTGGCATTGAAGGCTGTCTTCAGTACGTCCGGATCATGGAGCGCGGCGTAGAAGGTCGGGTACTCGACCTGGATGTACCAGAGGGCCTCGTCCTTCGACATGCCCGCGGTCTCGATCACCGCGGGCTTAGTCATGTCGTCGAACTGGTAGCCGATCAGGAGGATCTCGAAGCCCGGCGCTTCGGCGTAGGCATAGGCGCCGGTCTTCGCGATGTCAGCAGTGCTGTAGGTCTCGATGTCGATGCCGCAGCGCCGCATCACAGCAGATCCTCGTCGTCCTCGTCATCGTCAGCGAAGTCTTCCTCAGCCGTTGCGGAGGTGCCGCCGAGACGGACGTCATCCCTGAGCTTCATGATGTTGTTGATGTAGGCGCCGATGCCCTTGTTTCCGCTGTTGCTGTATCCTGAGAAGTTCACGGAGACGCGGGCCCAGCAGCCGGAGTATAGCTCATTGGGATCCAGCATCTCGGTCTTGTACTCATCCAGGACCTGAGGCGGACGGGTGCTGCTGGCGTTGAAGTACCACATGCCTTTGAATTCCGGACGATCCGGACGGTCCTCATCGCCGTCATGGATCGGGGTCTTCAGATTGGCAGGGATCTTCCCTCCCCACTTCGCAGCATCATCGACCGCTGTCTGCTTGATGGCATCATCGAAGATTTTCTTCAGGACCTTGTCAGTCTTCGGGAACATGATGCAGACGGAGTACTTCGGATCAGATCCTTCGATCTGCCTGGGCTTGAACACGTTCACATAGGACAGTCTCACGGGGTTCTTCTTTTTGGTTACTACTTTTGCCATACTGGGCCTCCTTAATCTTCTTCAAAGTCTGTTTTTGCTGTGTTGAGTGCCGGCCGCTTATCCGATACCGGCACGAGTGTCGGAGCGCCAGGAGGCTTCACGATCAGACCTTCACAGATCTTCTCGAGCTTCTTCTTTCCTCCGACGACCTTCTCCATCGCGGTGATGCCGAGGAGCTCCGGATCTTTGAAGAGCAGGACCTTCTCGAAGCCTGCTGCCAGGAGCCGCCGCTCGACTTCCTGCGGATCCGTGTACTTCCGGTTGCTCCTTCCTTCGACGAGCTTCCAGCCGGGCCACTGCCGGCCGTGCTCTGCTTCTTCCTGGGCGTAGTCCTTCACATCCGAGATCCAGCTCTGGATCCGGCCGACCTTGCCGAGGATGTCGCTGATCTCATCCTCTTCCAAGAGAGGCGGGTCTTTAAATTCATACCTGGCGATCTCCAGCGCCTCTTCGGCCCGGGCCCGGCAGATTGCCCTACACTTACAGAAGCGGCACCAGTCTCCGGGCTTCGCTTCTCCTTCGCCCTTCATGGCCATCTCGGCCCTGGGCTTTACTGTTTCCTCTCCCCACTGCAGCAGCTCCTCGACCGGCAACTCATACTCGGATATCGAGTCGAGGCGCGGCTGGTTAATGATCATCCGGATCCTCTGGATATCATTGGAGAGGCTGAAGGCGTCATAGGCGCCGAGACCGTAGAGCATCAGCTGCGGATTCCTGACAGCATCGACCGGGACGCCTTTGCCATACTTCAGATCGATCACGGTCAGGGTGCCGTCCGCGATGATCACGACGTCGCCGGTGCCGAAGCCGCCCGGCACCCAGGAGGAGAAGTCCAGCCGCTGCTCTGTGAGGAGCTCAAAGTCTGCGGACCGCTCCTTCACGCCGTTGTAGATCTCCTCGATCCAGTCCACATAGTTCTGGATGTAGGTTTCCATCTCCTCCGAGTAGTACTCGGAGTTGTTGACCTCTTCCACTTCCCGGGTAAACTCCGGGCCGCTCATATCGCCGAGCCGTCTGCTGATCTTCAGCTCCGCGAGTCGGTGGGCTATTGTGCCTTCCTGGGTGAAGGCCGTCTGCTTATCCGGGATCCCTTCGGACATCCGGATCGCGGGCGTGCAGTTCAGCCAGATGTGGGACCCGGAAGCGGAGAGCTTCGCATGATCACCCATTGAGCGCCTCCTCCAGGGCCTTGATGGCCTCTGCATAATCCTCCGGCTTCAGGGCACTGGCTCCGGTTGCCGGGCCTTCCTTATCCTTGTGCTGGAAGCGTGCGAGGATCTCCTTTGCGACGTCCTTGCCCTTCTTCTTCACGACCTCCCGGACAGCCTTCTGGGCATCCGTGAGAGTGTAGGCCGGCATTGGCTTCTCCTCTGCTTCGATCTGCCTCTGCTCCTCCGGTGTAGCTCCTACGATGGTGCCTGTCCCGGTGTCCACGGGCTTCTCTGCAGGCTCCGGCGGGTTCATAGGCAGATCCTTCGCCGCTTCGGCTTCTGCCTCTTCCTGGAGCTTCTGGATGCGCTGGCAGGCTTCAGCAAAAGCACCAGCTGCTTCCTTCTCTTTCTCGACCGGCTCCGTGAAGCCTTCGCCGGTCTTCATGTACTGCATAAACTCTTCAAGGCTGTGAAACTCGACTGTGATCTTCATCTCTTATTCCTCCTCTGCTTCTGTTTTGCTTATCTTCCGCAGCTCGTGCAGGACCTTCCGGACCTGAGCTGTCGAGATCTTCATCTCCTCGGCGATCGCCTCTATCTTCCAGTTGCCATCCCAGAGGGCGCCGATCTTGCCCTTATCGATGGGCTTCCTTCCCGGCTTTTTTTTGTCTGCCGCTGGCGCGGGCTTCACTGCTTCCGGCTCCGGATCCGGAGCCTCTTCAGCTGCTGCCGGATGCTTCCTCTCTATAAAGCTCTTGATCTCTGCCATGCAATCCGGGCAGAAGTCACAGCGCTCATAGGGATTCCCATCCTCCAGATCATCGGTCCGGAGGTCTCTCCAGTTAAGAGCCACGTAGCCGATCTTATCCACCAGTACGGGATCGATCTCCTTCCTGCATCTGTCGCATCTGATTAGTCTCATCTCATTCCTCCTCTCAGATTCCACACCAGGCGCCGGCCGCAGCCTCCACAGTGCGTGTCGCCTGGTATTACCTTCCGGCCGCATCTGCTGCAGATCAGCATCCTCGCGCTGATCCGCTCCACCTCCGCGGCCATGCTTTCGATATCCTTCGCGGCCTCGTAGTCGGCCAGGATGTCCAGTGTCTCTTCGATCCGGTCCAGGTCCTCCGGGCGCTCTTCCTTCAGCGCCTGAAGCCATCTGACCAGCTCCGGGACCTTCACAGGCCGGACCGTTTCTCCTGCGGGTGCGTCCCGCTTCTGCCTCTCGCGCTTCTTCATCTCAGCGCCGGCAGTGCTACGGTGACCGCCCAGTAGATCCAGAAGACCGTGTAAGTCACACCGAAGAGGCCCATCAGGATCTCCGGCAGCTTCTCCCAGGGGATCCGGCGCTTGACCGGTACCTTGTCAGCTGAAAACCATCTCAGCCCTGTCAGCGGATCGTAGTGATCGCGGTACACCTTCACATATTTCCTCATCTTTTCCTCCTCTTCTCCTGGCGCCGATGCGCTGCAGGATCTTCTTCTGTTCATCCGGATCGGCGATATGCTCGTCGCGGATCTCCACCTTCGTCCGCCCGATCCTATACTCAGCTATCTTCATCACGCTTCAGTTGGCACATTGCCAACTTCTGCCGCAAAAAAAATCTCGTCGATATCTTTGCGGGTCAGATGCAGAAGCTCTGCGAGGATCGTGATCTCTGAAGGCTTAAACTCAGAGCCGCCTTCGTTCCTCATCTTCTTCTGGAAGCCCGGGTAAGAGACGCCCAGCTGCTCGCAGATGTAGCCGATCCGGAGGCCGGAGTCCCGGATCTTCCTTTCCAGTAAAACCGTGTTTGTCATTTGATTGTCTCCTCTCTCTTCTTTGTTACCAGGTCCGGGAGACGGTCTCCCATTCTCCCGGGTAGCCCTTCAGGATCTCCACGTACTCGTAGGCCCGGGCCAGCTCCTCACAGGCCTCCTCAGCTTCTTCCAGGGTTTCGCAGTAGGCCTTCTGCTGCCCGTTCTGATCGGCAGCCTGCACGAGGTACTCAGTCTCCGGCACTCCGGTGATGCGGAGCCAGTTCCCATTATAATCCGCTCCCACGGCATGGAAGCCGGCCAGGCTGAGATCCTTCAGCGTCTGCTTCAGGTCCTTTTCTCCTCCGACCTTGATAAGATCTCCGAGCTTCATGGTCCCCTCCTTAAGCAACGAATCGGCCGCCGGTGCTGTAGTCCCAGTCGATCTTCCCGTCTTCGTAGATGCCGACGCCGTGAGCGATAAACTGCCAGCCGCTCTTCAAGTTCCGCATGGTCGCGATCGCAGGGCCGACGCCCATGCGACCGCTTACGCACAGGAAGGTCCCGCCGGCTTCGTTTTCATAGGTCTCTCCTGTTCTCGGCGTGAAGCTCTTCCTGGTCTTGTAGTAAGCTCTCTTCTCTTCTGTCATCTCTCCACCTCTTCGTTGTCCTCGATCTCTCCGATAACGGCCACGATAAAACGCTCTGAAGCCTTCAGCTCCTCGTTGTAGATATCGACTGAGTGGGTCTCATAGACGCGCACCTCGTAGTAGTTGTTGAAGTCGTGCATCAGAAACTCCTCAAAGTTCTTATATTCATCGACCTCTCCGGCAGTGATGTCTACGATCCGGATCTTTGTGCTGAAGTATCTCTTCTCCTGCATCTTCTGGAGCAGGATGAGCTTCAGCTCGCCCATCGGCATGTCGTACATCTTCAGCTCTTTGACCTTGTATCCGTGCTTTGAAAGATTCATAATGTCCCTCCTTATGCGACTGCGTGCTGCCAGATCCCGCCCTTCGAGATCAGCTTCGTGTTGATCGTCTCGACCTGTGTGTAGTCTTCCAGAAGTTCCTGCAGGTGCTCCTTCGTCCATCTGGATCTCCGGCCGGTCCTGCTTCCGATCTTGTTGACCAGGTCTCCCCACTTCATGAACTGGACCACATGGTAGTGACCGCATCCGTATCTCACGACTTCGAGGTACTTATTTTCGTTTCTGTTGTTTCTGTATGTTCTTTTCTCCACCTCAATATCCTCCTTTGCCGGAGTTGGCTTTTTGCCAACCGGCGATTATAGAATACCTCCGCGTTGGCTAAATGTCAACTACAGTTTTAAAAAAATTAAACTGAAGTTTCATTTATGCCAACTTTGCTGTATAATAAGAACATCAGCGGGAAGGAGGACGAAGCGATGAGGATGGGAGAAATCATAAGACAGAGACGGATAGAGCTGGGACTTTCCCAGGAGGAGCTTGCCGTGCGCTGCGGCTTTAAATCGAAGTCTACGATCTCGAAGATGGAGTCCGGGCAGCGGACCACGAAGCAGAAAAACCTGCTGCAGGTTGCCCGCGCTCTCGATCTGGATCCTGCCCTGCTCGTCGCTCCGGAGGAGACCGCGTATCTCGTCACGGATCCGGACATCGACCTGGTCGTCGAGACGATGCGCACCCGGCCGGATCTCGCCGCTGAGATCATGAAGTACGTCAAGTATTTATTATCACAGGAGGCTTAATATGTTCGGATTGTTTAAGAAAAAGACAGAGCCGGCAGCAGCTCCTGCCGGTACGTATTCTTTCCGGGCGACTGGGATCTCTTTTAATTGTCGATTCCCTTCTTCCAGATTCAGAGGAAGGACCCGGCAGTTTGTCCTGGATAAATGCAGGACCGGAGATCCGGTCACCCTGAAGATTTATGAATGGGAGGGAGCACCGGCGCTGGCCATAATGGCCGACCGCTATGACACTGATATCGGTGTTGTTCCTGCCGGGCAGGTGCAGCGGATCCTGCCGCTCCTGCAGCGGTATAAGGTGAAGGGCAAAATTACAGACATCCGGGTCCTGGATCCGGATGAGGAGGATTATCAGAAGATCCGGAAGATCTTCGATGTGGAGCTGAGTTATTATGAGTAATTACATCATGTACTTAAGGAAATCCCGGGCGGACCGGGACTATGCGGAAGAGTCCGTAGAGCTCACGCTCTCGCGGCACCGGGAGCGCCTGGAGGAGCTCTGCCGCTCTATGGGCATCCATTGTGACACGGTCCTGCAGGAGGTCGTCTCCGGTGATTCGATCGCGGCCAGACCGGAGATGATGAAGCTCCTGCAGCTCGTCGAGTCTGGCAGATATGAGGCCGTCGTCTGCATCGACATGGACCGGCTCTCCCGCGGATCCGGCGCGGATCAGGCCCTGGTGATCAATACTTTCAAATATTCCGACACAAAGATCATCACTCCGGCGAAGACTTACGACTTCGCGCTGGAGGTCGATGAGCAATTTGCGGAGCTCTCCCTCTTCATGGCCAAGCAGGAATATCGGACCATCACGCGCCGCATGCTGCAGGGCCGTCTGGACTCCGCAAAAGAGGGAAAATGGCCGACCGGAGGCGCGGCTCCTTACGGCTATGAAATTTACAAGCTAAAAGGCCAGAAAGGTCAGAGCCTCCGGATCGTGCCGGAAGAGGCAGAGCTGGTCCGGGAGATCTTCCAGCTGTATACAGAAGATGAGCTCGGCTCCCATAAGATTGCGACCCATTTCAACTCTCTGGGATACCATCACCGAGAGGGCAAAAGGTGGACTTCTGCCCATGTTGAGAGGATCCTTTCCAATCCCTGTTATACCGGGAAGCTCAGATACAAAAGGCGGCAGACTGTCACTGCGATGGAGTCCGGGAAGGTCGTGAAGCGCCGGACCCTGAACGAGGCCGGGCAGCTTGTCTATGACGGCCTGCACGAGGCCATCATCTCGGAAGAGATTTACAGAAGAGCTCAGGAGATCCGGAAGCAGCACGCCATGCCACACCTGCCCGGAAGATGGACGCTCTCTAACGTCTTCTATAAGGTGCTGATCTGCAGCGAGTGCGGGAAGCCGATGGCCATGCAATGGGATAACCAGAAGCGCGCCAGGATCACCTGCAGGACGAAGGGATGCCCGTGTGTTGGATCTGAGATCTCACTGGTCGAGGGCCGGCTGATGCAGGCGCTTCGGGAGTATCTCGCAGATTATGCCGCTGAGGACGCGCCAGCGCCTCAGATTCGGGAGAAAATGGAAGCGACGGTAAAATCCCTGACTGAGCAGAAAAGAGCGCTGCAGGCGAAGCTGGAGCGCGTCAGGGACGCCTATGAGGACGGCGCCTATGATCTGATCACGTTCAAAGAGCGCAGCGCTTCCATCAATACGGGGATTGATAGCATAAACGCGGAGCTTGATGACGCAGTCCGGCAGCTCGAAGCTCTTGAGCGCCGGCAGGACCGGCTCCCGGATCTGCAGGATCTCGTCGACCATTACTATGATCTGCCGGATGCTGCTGCCAAAAATGCCATGCTGCGGGCTCTGTTGGAAAAGGTCGTCTATGAAAAGAAAAAGGGCGGACCCACCCATGCGGATGAATTCGCCCTTACAGTTTATCCTAAGATTTCTATGTGATTTGTTGTGATGATCTGTATCCCTATCAATGCGGATACGGATCATCACAACTTTGTTTTACTCTGCCAGATGGAAGAGGATCAGATCCGGCGCGTCGGTGTTCCACTCGGGCTCCCAGACTCCGGAGGCGTTCACCCAGTAATAAAGATCCTTGTCCCGGCTCTTCACATAGGTGTAGGTCGCCATGATACCGGACTTCGTGAGGTAGTACCAGAGGCCGCCGACCTCTACCCACTGCCCGGAGAGCATTGCACCATCCGCCGGATTCATGTAGTACCAGTTGTCTCCGGACTTAAACCAGCCGGTGATCATCCTGCCGGACTCGTCGAAGACATACCAGCGGCCGCCGATCTCGAGCCATCTGCCGCGGATCATCTCGCCGTTGAGGTAGTAGTACCAGCCGTCGGACCGCTCGATCCAGCTCGTGAGCTTCATCTCCAGATGTCTCTTGCAGGCCTGCCATGCACACCAGCTCACGTACATCTGGCACCACTGGGCCGGGTTCATGCCGTACCAGGCGCCGTACTTCGTGTAGTTGTTCATGCCCGCGTTGGCGTGCGGATCCTCCAGGCTCTTGTTGCTGGCCTTCTCCTCGTATCCGATCTCCGCCATCGCGACCTGCAGCAGATCCTCGACGGTGCAGGTGCCATCTCCGAAAGCCGGACGGCCGAAGCCCTGGACGCGGTTCACGCCTCCCACGGCTGCGTAGCTGTACTCATGGGACGCGCAGCATCCTCCGTTTGTGGAGAATTCCCTGCTGCTGGTGTTGCCCTCCACGGACTTGAAGGTCTTCGCTGCCGCGTTCACGCTCAGCACGATGCCGACGTGCCCGATCCGCTTCAGGCTGCTGTTGTAAAAGTATACCACATCCCCCGGGACTGGTACACTGTACCAGGCTCCGGCGTGCTTGAAGTACGAGGCCCCTGTGGGCGTATAGCTGGAGTAGTCTCCCCTCAGGAGCTTCTTGCCTGCCAGATAAGCATTATCCATAATCTCTTACCTCCTCAAAGCAAAAGAGGGCAGATCTCTCTGCCCTCTCCGTGCGCATCACTGCTGCAGCTTATCGTACTGCGCTTTTGCGATCGTGACCAGGGCGCCGCAGAGAACATCCAATGCTACGAAGGTAGCCTGGATCTGCTGGCCGTACTGGAGGCCCCAGATGTCAAAAAAAGTGCTGATAAACGTCCCGATCGGCAGCACGAGCAGCGCGATCACCTTAAGCGTGTCATAGGTCTTATTACTCATCATGATCACTGTCCTCCTGTTCAGGCATCCGCAAGAGCTTGTTATAGAGTTCCGTCGCGACATCATTGCCGCCGAGGTTGTGGTATGCCTTGTACACTTTCTTAATCGATTCCTTCGCATAGATCGGGCAGTAGCCCTTGTCCATGTATTTGTTATAATCCGATACGATGGAGTTTCTCAGGAGGCTTTCTACCCCTGCGGCGATGGCCTCATTTTTTGTCCTTTCAATCTTCAGCTGAGCGGAGATGTTCCGGTAGCCCCAGGCCAGCACGGCCGTCGCTCCAGCAAAGAGCCACTCCACCCAGTTTTCGGATATAAATCTGATGATTGCGTCCAAAGTTAGCGCCTCCTCATGTCCTTATCAATACTCTTCGCCGGAGATCAGAGTAAACTCCTCGGCTGTGATGCCGTTCCTCTTCCCCACCAGTGCCCGCAGCATCTTAAGGCTGTAGAACCCGGCCTCATAGGCTTCCTTGATCTTCTCAAAATTCTTACTCATGATCTTCCACCTCCTCGTCTTCTTCGTCGATCTCGACGTCTGCCATGATTGCGACATACTCCAGGAGCGCCTGCTGCTTCGCGATGGTCGCTCTCATGTTCTCACGCTCGCGGGCCTCCGCGATGCTTTCCTTAAGCCTTGTGATCAAGCTCATAATTTTTTACCTCCGTATGTGTCCATAGTGATTTCAGATACTGGTCCATCCTCCGGATCAGCTTCCAGGAGTTTCCCTTCGCCGCGTGCTGCCTCCATCCGGCATAACACTCGTAGACCTTAGCCTTCGGAATCTCGCCGCGCTCGCACTTGTGGACGAGGCGCTTCAGCTTCCTGCGTTCCCTCTTCACGTTCTGAGGATTCAGCTGCATGAGGACCTTCCCGGTCTCCGTGAGGGACCAGATGAAGCCCAGGAAGAGGATCCCGTCCGTCAGCGGGTAGACTCTGGTTTTTGTAGGATTGTACTGAAAGCCGATGCTCGTCAGATACTCGCCGATCCGGAGCTTACACTTCTCCAGGTACTCCTCGTCCGGATGGATCAGGATGAGGTCGTCCATGTACCGGACGTAGTACTTGATCCGCAGCTGCTCCTTGATCAGATGGTCGAGTTCTGAGAGGACAGATATGCCCGCGATCTGGATCATCTGGCTGCCGGGATTAAAGCCGATCTCTCCGGCATACTGCTCAGAGAGAATCGTGTCCACGGCCTCATAGGTCCAGTCGTCGAGCTTCTTCCGGAAGGTCCTTTTTGCCACATCGTGCCTCATGTTCGGGTAGTAGCCCTTGATGTCGCACTGCAGCACGTATCCGGATCTCCCATAACGACGGAAGTGCTTCTGCAGGAAGCAGCGCAGCCGGCCTCTGGCGAAGTCGGTCCCGCGGCCCTGCTGACAGGCGCCGTTATCGTAAATAAACTGAGTCACCATAGCTGGATAGATGACGTTGTCGTTCAGACTGCGCTGATACACCCGATCCCGGAAGGTGATCGAGATGATGTCCCTCGGCTTCGGTGATGTGACTTTGAAGCTAACCGGAGGCCGAGCCTTATAGGTTCCGCTTTTGAGTTCCCGCTCCAACTTCAGCACCTCCTCAAGGCCATTAAGGACGAAGTGCGCGGTCGAATCTTTCCACATGACTCCGTTCTTACATTTGTACATAGATTCATATAGGGCATCGAAGCCTATTACTTCTTCCATGTGATTCCTCTAATATTGTTCATCACGCTGATAGCGGTACCAGCTCCTGAGGAGCTGACCGCGTCGCTCTGATATTGTTCGCCTTCCGGCTGGGAATTCGGCTCCTTGTGTATAGGTGTCGGGGAGCAGCTGTCCTGCGGACAGCCCGTCCGTCCCCTGAGAAACACAATCCGGCGCGCACCGATTGGCGTTGTTCGGGTTGTTGTTGTTGAGATAGCCCGTAGAGTTCACGTTCCACGTGTTGTTGTTGCCACGGTTCGCACTCCGCAGACGCACGTTCTGCGGGATCCTTTCAGCCTACATCCCATTTATAGAAAAGCAGGTCAGCCCCGGAGCTCGGAGCTGTACCGCTTTCTATCTGATTCACTCCATCTACGGATGTATGATCTCACCTCAAGCGTGAGACCGGCCCAGTATTTGACCCGTTTCGTCGGGAGATGGAAGATCTTCTGCGCGAGCTGCATGAGCGCCAGGAGGTTGTTACACTGCAGGGCAGCGTGCTTCTGCAGCCGGATCCGTTCCACAGCATTGTCATGATCATGGTCGACCTTGATGTTATTCGCAGTCCAGACAGAGATGTAGATGTCCTTCGCGATGTGGATCAGATCTTCAGTGATCGCCTGATTGTATTCAGGCTTGAAGACGTTCTGGTTCTTCGTGATCAGGATCGTGTGAGAGGCGAGGCCCAGGGCCTTCGTGATGACCTCCAGCTTTCCTTCTCCTCTTTCGCCCGCAGGTACTGACATATTCTTCGATCTCCTTTATGATGCCGGGCCGCGAGGCCCGGCGATTGACGATAATACGGATTAGCAAATAACACAAGCCGGCGCGCACCGATGGGCGCCGTTCGGGCTGGTGCCGCTGAGATAGCCCGTAGAGTTCACGCCCCACGTGATGTTGCTGCCACGGAGCGCACTCCGCAGACGCACGTGCTGCGCACTGGTCTTCGCGTTGATCGCGTAGGTCTTATAGGCCTCATGGATATTCGCGGATCCGGTCCCGGAGGGAGAACTCAAGCCGAGCGCTCTCTTCCAGTACTCCCAGTACTCAC
>ODAI011004845.1_pt1 | contig 41072 bp, 62 predicted proteins | sample 1539321 | NCBI WGS metagenome assembly ODAI01 (sample SAMN02144231, study PRJEB22623) | gut metagenome | biome: sheep rumen | host: Ovis aries | place: New Zealand
CTTGTCCTTTTCGACCACAATCTCACCGAGGCCATCCACGTTGACCGTATAGGTCTCAGATGGATCAGGTGGCAGGTCGAAGGCTGTCAACTCATGACCGTTGACCATGATTTTCTCAACGCTCATTCGTCCACCTCCCTTGGCATCGCCAGTACCATCAGCGGGCACGCGATGATTGCAAGCAGCCATGCAAGCTTCTCGGTGTCACTCATCGTCGGTCCTCCTGTTCCATGCGGCGAACTCCGCGCGCGGTATCTCCTGCTTGTGACGCGGCACGTCGTAGGCCAGCCAGCAGTCGGACTTGTGCTCGATGAGGCCCCACGTGCGCACTCTGTCCTGCCAGACCTCGGCCTTTGCCCCGCACCATGGGCACGGTTTCAGCTCGGTCATAGTAGGTTCGAGCTTGGTACTAGTTGGCTCGCTCATCTCTCCACCCACTTCCCGCATGCGTCGCGCAGCTTAATCCAGTTGTCAATCACCAGCACAGGATGGTCCTTGCGGTCGCAGACGAAGTCCCCCTCACCGATGTAGACGCAGTAATCGCACGTCTCGCACGTGCGCACTTCCTCGCTCATGCGTACACCTCCTTGCTCGGGTTGCTCAGCAGCAGCTCTACCTCCTTGCGCTCGTCACTCAGCAGCAGCACGAGGTGGTCGCGCAGGGCGTCGCAGAGGCCATCCACCTTCGCCTTGGCCTCGTCGGGCAGGTCCGTGACGCTCAGCTCAACGGCCCATCCGTAGGCATCCACGATGCTCTCGGCAGTTGCTTGGGTCATTTGTCCTCCTTTGGCTCGCCCCACTTGCAGAAGCCGTCAGGCTCCACCTCGACGGGCATGCACTCGTATTCGTCACCGCCAGCAATTGGTACCCATGACGCAAAGAAGTTGCAGAGCGTGCCGTCTTTATGAGAGTGCTTGCAATCCCTGCACCGCACGATGCGCTCGCGCACGGGAAGCCCCCACAGAGCCTCAATCGTTTCGATGCCGTGAGCCTCTTTAATGGTCTTGACCTCCACACCACTAAGGTCGATTACGTACTCAGCCATTGGTCACCACCTTCAACTCCACGCCGCGCTCGTCCAGCATGCGGCGAAGCTCTTCGGTCGCGGTCATTCGGCATCACTCCTCTCGTGCGCATGGAACATCTCGCAGGCATGGCTGTCGCACGCCTTTATCTCGCAGCGCACGGAGCAGACCCCGCACCTTCTGAGCGCCTTGCGCATGCTCTGCTTGGAGGTCTGGTCGCTCCTGAGCCTTGAGTACGTGGGCACCTGACCCATGACCTCCCTCACGTCTGCCTCGGACACCTTGAGCCAGTAGTCGCAGCACCAGCACGGGATTGCATCCTCTGGCTCGGCATCCTCCATAGGCTGCTGGTAGCGCGGGATGGAGTCGGCCTTGGCCTGCTCTTCCGCTAGGTCAGTTGTTCGCATAGTTGACCTCCAGCATCTGCATCTGCATGTCGCACTCGTCTGCTATCTCGGTGAGGGTCTGTGCGTCGGCGAGGGCGAGGATTGCCGCCTTGTAGGAGCCGATGCGAATCAGCTCAATCGCCGCGTCTGCCCTGTCCTTGGCACGGTTGCGGTAGCTGCCCTCGGCCTCTTCGAGGTTGCCGTGAAGGTCATTGTAAAGCTCTTCGCGCTCGGTCATAGCGTGCTCCCTTCGTGTCTGGTAGGGGCCTTTCCCCTCCCGCTAGTTAGTACTATAGCACATCACGAGCGGGAGGAAAGCGTGAATTTTCACTTTTTTCTGCGGTGGTCTTCCCCGTCGAACGTCACTCCCTTGCAGGTCTCGAAGATTCTGCTCACCATGGCGTCTGCGGTCTCGGCGTCACCATTGACCGTGCAACGCTCGCCAAGCTCCCCTAGGTCGTACTGAGACGTGAAGATGGTCGGCCTCGCGCCGTTGTAGCGGTCATCCACGAGCCTGAACAGGCGCTCTATCGCCCATTCGGTCGGCTTGCCCTTGCCTATGTCATCGAGCACGAGCAGGCTGCACCTCGAAGCACGTTGGAAGGCCTCTTCCTCTTGGTCGCCCCATTGTCCGCGCATGGATGCCAGCCAGTCGGGGACGCTCAGGAACCTTGCGGACACCCAGCCGTTACTCTGATGCTCCCTCACGTAGGCCTTGAGGATGCGGCACGCCGATGTGGTCTTTCCCGTTCCCTTCGGCCCTGTCATGTATAGGCCACCAGCGAAGTCAAGCTCCGCCAGACCGTCGCGGTCGGGCTGAACGCCATAGAATCGCTTGGGGACTCCCGTTCCGTGCCACGCCCTTATCAGGTCGTTCTGGGTTGCCTTGCGGTATGCGTCATTGAGCGCCATGCGCTCGCCCTCACACCCGCACTCCCTGCTCTGTATCGTGCGCTCTGGGATGTTCCAAAGCGCTGGAATGGTGACGGTCGGATACGGCTTGCCGCAGTACGGGCAGGTCTTAGCGGTAGTTGTAGTCATTGAGACGCCCCTTTCCTTCTTCGTTGCCCTTGTCGTTCTGTCGATAGTCCTGCCACCTGCTAGGCTCCATGTTCACGTACTCGTCGAACTTCGTCGGCCTGAAGAGCGTCGATGGCTTGAGGTACTGCTCCCACCTCGTGCCTGTCCAGCACTCCACCATGTTGTCTATGGCGCGGATGAACATTGCTAGTCTTTCCTCGTAGATCATGTCCGGGTACTCGGCCCATCTTGCGTTGATGTGGTCTACCGTGTCCTTCGTCCTTGGTGAGTAGCGCTTTCCGGTCACGGCATTGAGATGTGCGATGATTTCCTTGACGGGCGCCTTGCTCGCCGCTGCTGCATCTGTAGAAGAATCTGTAAGCAACTGTGAAGCAACTGGTATAGGTTCCTGATTTTCGCTGAATCCATTTCCCGATTCCGCTTTATCCATTTCCTGATTTCCAGAAATGGAGTCACCGAAAAGCCGAAGTCCATCATCCGTTATCGCATACCACTTCGTGCGGTCGTAGGCGCTCTTGTTATGGTTGCCAACCTTGATGAACCCGCGTTCCTCGAGCTTCTTGAGTGCGCTTTCGATTGCACTCTTGCCGAGATACGGATAAAGCTCCTGCCATGCCTTAACCGAGTTGTACGTCCAATACAGACCGTCATGGTAATGCTTGTCGTTGGCCTTGTTCTTCAAGCACCACCACTTGATGCTCTGTAGAAGGAGAGCGGCATTGACCCCGACTTCCTTGGCTACGTCAACGTTGAATGAGTGCATATCGCTCACTTTTGCTTCACCTCGAAACTCTCGCAAGTTTCCGCTTCCTTGATGCTGACGTAACCGATAAGCTCCCCGTCCTCGTTCACCTTGCCAGAGCAGGTATGCCTGAACACGGCACCGCCGTTCGCTCCGATGTACCGCTTGCAGTCGTAGCATGTTCTATGCGTCGTGCAATAGCATATGCCGCCGATTCTCTTGAACGCGATGGCTGGTGGGTTGTACTTTGTGAACGCTATCCTCGCGGCATCGCATACCGTCTGGATGCCAAACTGGTCTATCATCTTCCTGACCTCTGCAAGCTCACTCCTGTGAAGCTCGTACCCAGAGACATTCATAATCACGTCGGCAACTATCGTGGTCTCGCTCATGAACTCATTTGTGAGCTGCATCTGCCACTCATGCATCATCTCAAGTTGTTCGCGGCGCTCTTGGAGCAGGTCGAGCTGTGCCTTCTGCTTCTTGACCACAGCGTCATCAGACAATTCGCGGTCGCTCTTGCCGCTGTTGCAATCGAAGCATGAGGTTATAAGGTTGGTTATATCGTTCGTGCCACCCTTTGCTATGGGCGTAATGTGGTCGATGTTGAGAACCACGTCAGGCGCTTGCCTACCGCAATACTGACACGTGAACTTGTCGCGTTTCAATACCTCGAAACGTATCTTCTTGGGTATGGCCTTTCTCTCTGCCATCGTGCCTCCATAACAAAACACCCGCCTGAGCTGGGACCAGCAGCTCTGGTGGGTGTCTGTCTCAAATAGTATAGCATTGTGCGGTGCTGGTCCCACCGACAAACATAATTATACTACTTTGTGGACCATCTCTGGCGCATGGTTTCAATCATATCATCCTGCTTAGCCTCGATTGCAGGAATAACGATGCTCCTGAGATAGTCGGACTTTTTCATGCCCATGATTTCTGCTTGTTCGCAGAACATTAGGTAATGTTCTATGTCCAAGTCGGTTCCAATTGTCTTCTGCCGCACAAACTCGCGATAGTTGTCTCCGACCTTCATGCGCTCCGCTTTCACTGCTCGTCCTCCTCTGCCTCAAATGACCAAAGCTCCTTGCCAGTCCTGCTGTCTGTGACGCTTATCACCATATCTATGTTAACGTCCCTGAATTGAGTGCTGATACCTTCGAGAATTCCAGCAATCTCGTCCTCGGTTACCTTGAGGTCATACATCGTGTACGTCTCGACAGTGCGCTTTGTGGGGCCGAAGCACTCGCCGTAGCACATGCACCCCTCGTCCTCGCCATGCCAGTCTTCGCACTTCTTACAGTTTGGCTCCAAATATTCGACCGTTATCGGAATGGTCGGAATCCCAGCATCACTAAGCACGGATGCCATGTTCGCGTTGATTTCCTCCAGAATCGTCACCTGTGAGCTGTCTGCTGAACGTTCGTACCTCATTCGCCTGTTCTCGGCACGCGCCTCCTGCTCGCTCTTTCTCGATTCCCACAGTTTGCTGGCGCACCATTCGGCACCCTTGCCAACCCACTCCTCAATCTTCTTTGCCCTTGCCTTGCGTTGAGCATCCGTAATCTCCATTTCTTCTCCTAAAACAAAACACCCGCCCAGTTGATGCCGCAACTGAGCAGGTGTCTGTTTGACAAAGTATAGCACACTAACGATGCGGCATCATCGTTGGCTGTAGATTATAGCACATTCTCTCCGCTGTCAACGGGTGAATCCCTGAGATAGTAGCGGGCGAACTGCACCTTGTTCCCGAATCGGTCGGTACCCTCACACTTGACCGTCTCGATGTCGTATCCTGCCTTGCGGAGGTTGAAGATGTGGGAGCTGAGTCGCGTCGCGCCGAACTGCTTGATGGCCTCCATGCTGCTGATTCCAGCTCCCGTCTTGAGCCATTGCAAGACGGCCTTGGTCTTGTTCATTCCTGCTCTCCCATGATTCCGCACGCCCTCAACGCCTGCTCCGCAGTGTCGCATCTGGTCTTGCGAGAGAAGTGCACGGCAAGCTTCTCGTCGTAGGTCTGGGACGGGAACACCCAGCACTCGCCGTCACCGTTGTTGAAGCTGATGAACGGGTTGTGCTCCTCGTAGGGTATCCCACGTTCGTCCAACATGGCCTTCACCCGCTCGAACTCGGCCATTGTCTGCTTTTGCTGCTCGGTTGTCACAGGTAGTTCCTCCTTATAGGTACTCTTCCTCACAATCACAAGTAAGAACGATAAAACAGTCGAATAAAGCTCTCATGATTCGGCTCGTCTATGCCCTCCCGCTCTTCCCAACGTCGCTGGCAGTCAGCACGGAAGAACTCCTGTAGCTTGTGGTCGTTGTGGACTCCCGTTAGTCCTTGGTGATGCTCGTGGCACAACCTGACCGTGCAGCCCTCGCGCTCGCTAATCGGCCTGCGCGAGCTTGGGTAGATGTGGTGGCACTCCGTGTACGGGCTGTGGCAGATGAAGCATCCATCGTCTGTCGGGTATAGGCTTGGCTTCTTGCTCACATCGACCCCGTTCCCATCGAAGGGCTTGAGAACTCGCGCTGAATCTGGTCCTCGACCAGACGGAGCTGAAGCTTGTAGCTCATGACGGCTTCCTTGTTCGCGTCCTTCATGGCCTCGGCCTCTATCAGCTTGAAGCGCTTTTCGGCCACGTCATCCTCACCCTTGTAGACCTTGCTTATCATGCCGATTGGCATGTCCTTGTCCCTGAGACGCATCCAGCACGCCCTGACGGCCACGTTGTAATCTCTGTCGGCGCGTGCATAGTCGCTCGCGGTCTGACGAAGCATCCTTATGCACTGGTCAAGCTTGCGCCGCAGGGACTCGCGTTCCGTGTAGAGGTCATATTCCATTCCTGACCCTCACTTTCCCAAAAACGCTCTCTACGACCGCTAGAATGGAATCGGAGTGTCCGATAGGTCCGACTGGTACCCTGTGGGCTGCTGAGTGGCCGAATAAGCCCCGTTCTGGTACTGGTTGGTGTAGTTGTTCGGTTTCTGGGATTGCTGCTGATTCTGGGCCTTAGAACCGCTCAGAAACTCAACCTCGTCAACGATGACCTCAATCTTCGAGCGGTTCTTCTGGGTCTGCTTGTCCTGCCACTGTGACCAGCGCAGCTTTCCCTCGATTGAAACTTTCGACCCTTTGGCAAGGAAGTTTGAGAGGGTCTGAGCACGCTGTCCGAAGATGACGCAATCTATGAAATTGGGGAAGTCTTCCCATTCGCCAGTCTGCGGGTTACGGCGTCGGTCGTTCACTGCGACGGTGAACGTCAGGATGTTAGATCCAGCCGCCGTGCTGCGAAGCTGACAATCCTTTGTCAAATTCCCCGAGATAAAAGTTTTGTTGATTCCCACTTCTAGTCCTCCGTCACTACCTTGTCTACGTAGATGATTGTCTGAGTGTTGCGCACGTCAATCCACACGCCGTTGATACGTTCACCGTCAGTGGTGGTGCGCTTCTCAAGATGCCCAATGACCTCGATAGGCTCGCCCTCGTTGACGAAGCCCTCAAGCTGCTCCCAAGCGTCGGAGCGGTTGGTCAGTCGGCAGTCGTAGATGTAGATGGTGCCCTTGTGGTCTGGCACCTCGATTGCGAAGTCCATGACCCCATCGCCCTGCGTGGCGTCTCGCTTGACCGTGCCAATCAGATGCACGAAGTTGTTGTCCATTAGCTCTCCTTCCAAGAGAACGCGACCGAGCCGTTGTCGGTGTCGTTGACTACGCGGACGCCGACAATCCGCCCGCTTTCGATTGCGATTCTGGCAACGCGGAACTCGTCGTAGCACTGCCACTTCCCACCCTTGCCCTGCTGATGCTTTTGAAGCTTGTTCGCACGAACAAAGATGCTTGGCGCGGTGTAGAGCGACCTACCAATCCCCCACTTGAACGCGGCCCGCTTGAACGCGTCTGACGCCTCACCCTTGACAGATTCCATGTTTGACGGGGAGCCTGCGTCATCCTTCCAGACCCATTCGGAAGTTCCGTCTTCTCGCGTGATGCGAATGCCGAGCGAGCAGAACATGGTTCCCTTGTGCTCGTAGAATCGACACTGCCAGTTGTCTGGGCCAACCGTCTCGTCAAGGATGTCTGCGTCGACCCGTGCCGTCTTATACAGCAGCAGGTCCACTCCCCAGTTGTTGCACCTGCTGACCCTGCACTCGATTTCCTCTGCCTTGAGGTCACGAAACTTCATATCCCTAGTACCCTTCTATCTGGGGAGTCCAAGACTCCCACGGCTGACGGCCCCCGCCGTCCTTACTGCTGGTCAATCTGCGATAGATTATACCAGTTTTTCGACCTTCCTTCTGCGGCGCTGCCACGACTGGCTTTGCGCCCGCCGATACCGCGAACTCCCAAAGCTCGTTCCACTCATCGGGGTCCAGCCTTCCGTTCAGCTTGCACTGCACTGCCGCTATGGTGCCGTACCTCATGGCTATCACGTCGGCTGGCGAGTGCGAGCCTGCCGAGCGGACGGTGACGTACCCGTATCCCTCTAGGTCCTTCGCCACCTTCCGCTCGAACGCTGCTCCCCTCGTGTAGTTGGTTGCCAAAGAATCACCTCCCTAGCATCCCTCGAACTTGAACTCACGCTCAGGATTGAGCTTAACAAGACGTGCGAACGCCTGCTCAGGAGTCTCATACGAACCGAGGATGCGGTACTCGTGAATCGCACCCCACTTGCCGCTCTTGAGCATCTGGCGGTACTTGATGGTCTGCGGAGCCTTGTGACGCCTTGCCATAACGCCCTCGAACTGATACTTGGGAATGTAGTTATTCATTTCGTGCTCCCTAGAACTTGGGGTGGCCTGTCCTCCCCGTCAAATATAATATAGCACACTGACCTCTCGATGTAAACCGAGAACCACAAAAAGATGGCCCCGATTTCTCGGGGCCTTGGCCGTCGCTAGCAGGGCATGCTGAAAACGACTTCCATGTGGTCGAACCAGCTCTCAGGCGTCATGTCGACGTACTCGGCAGTGCCGTAGTATTCGCCGCAGTGGTAGACGTCGCAGGAATCGTCGTAGTCCTTGACCGCGAACATGGCCGCGCTTATGGCCTTGTCTTCGTCGGCGTAGGCTGGCAGCTCGTTGGAGTCGACCGTCTGGACCTTGCCATCTGCACGATGGAGAATGAGCGTGAATGCGGCACTCTCGTAAAGGGTGACCTTGCTGAGGCTGTCGTAGGTGTGCGCGAACTCGGTCATGGTGTGCTCCATTCTGGGCTGGCCCCTGCGGCCGTCCCTCTTGGTTGGATATATGATAGCACATATCGCATGTGATGCAACCGGGAATCTGGGAAAACTTCTAGCCGTCCTCAAGATGCTTTCTCATGATTGCTGTATACCTCGGCATGTTCTCCGTGGCCGCTGGCCTGAGAAATCCCTTGCCGCCGTTCCATCCCTTGTATCCGCGTGACGTTCCAAGCTCCTGATACGGAGCGTACTCCACATTGGTGCCTACGTAGACTGCTGGCTCGTTCGCGTCTATGGCGTGGGTGATGTGGCTCGACAGGTTTCCCGTGTCGAAAGGCGCGTTCTCACTCGCTATGCCCTCGCAGTCGATGCCTATCTCCTCAAGCCCTGCCATGATTGCGCGTTTCAGCGCCTCTCCAACCAGCTTGGTGTTGTCCGTCTTGACGATGATGCCGCCTACCTCGCTACTCAACCCCGCGCTCCTTCTTGCTCTCGTCCGTCTCTTCCCCGAATCGGTCGGTGACGTACTTGCCCGCCTTCCAATCCTCATACGATACGTTCTTGGGAAGCTTCTTGTGTCGGTGAACGACCCTCTCGGGTATGCCGTCCCTGTCAACCTCGCCCACTGGGTTGCATCGGCAGTTCCAGACCAAATACCCCGGCGCGGTCGGGTCACCCGGCCCTGTCATCATGTAGCCGTCCACGTCGAACTTCTCGTGAACGCCCACCGTCTGGCCGTCTGCCTGCCTGTGCGCCAGTCGCGTCCTGCCGTCTATGTGGGCGTGCCACCTCTTCTTGAGCGGTATCCCAAGCGAGTCGGCCCGCTCGAAGGCCATCTGCCTTCCCCTTGACTCGGCGCTCGTCATGGCGGTTCTAGCGACTCTCTCTGATGACCTCTCGCTGATTCCGAGAACGTTTTGCAGCCGCTTCATGGCGTTGGGTATGGACTCGCCTTGCAGGATGCTTTGGGTTATCGCGCTGGTCAGCTTCTGCCTGTTCCAATTGACCTCCTTGACTAGGTCCAACTGCGGCAGAAGCTCAGGCTCGTTTGCGATGAGGTTTCGGACCGCGTCTTGGTTGTACAGCTCGAACGCTGTGTCCAAGTTCGCCTGCCTGTCTATGTCGTATGCGGCGTAGTTGCCGTTCTCGCAAAGGACGGTGGGTATCTCGTCGTTGATGAGCTGCCTTGCACGGATGTCGGCGTTTATCGCGTCATATGTGAGCTGGTCAATCATGCCCTGCTGCCTGAGCTTGTCCTGCATCTGGTCTTGCAGCCACAGCTTGTAGTCGGCCTCCTCGGCGAATCCCTCTTTGACGGCCTTCTTCCATCCTCTGTTCTGCGACTCGAAGTCCTCAAGCCACTCGTTGAGCTTGTCGCTCATCTCGAAGGACGCCTTGAGGTATTCCTCGCGCATCTTGAGGATTAGCTGTTCGAGCCTGTCATCGGTCCATTCGTGAGCTATGTCTGGCATGGCCCGTTACTCGCCTTCGGCTTGGATTCCCTCGACGCTGATGCCCATGCGCTCCATGTTCTCGTTCTCGTTGGCCGTGAGAATCGCCTGAACCTCTTCTGGCGTGACGTTCGGCAGCTTGCGAAGGATGGTGGCCTCGTCCAACCAAGCGGCCTCCTGCACAAGAATATCGACCTGCTCGCTGACGTTGCTGATTCTTGAGCGCTTGAACACTGGCATGTCCTCGATGCCTTGCAGGGAGAGGAGCTGGACTATGGCGTCTGAGACCCAGTGCTCGAAGTCTGCGGCGTTCTCGTCCAGCGGCTGATACGCCGCGTCGATGTGGTCGTTGGTCGCGCCAGCCGACACTGTGTGCACGTCGAGCGCACCGAAGTCCTCGTAGATTCGTGCCTTGAGGTCATCAAGGAACGCTTGTCGCGCCTGATAGGGAATCTCCTGCGTGTAGGGCGTGACCTTGCCGCCGCTCTGAGTGTCCGCGTTGGCGATGTGGTTGAGCTTGAGCCGGTCGAGGAACTGCGCTAGGTCATCGTCTGTCATACCGCCGTAGTTCTCGACAATCCAGTAGATTTGCGCACAGTCGCTGAGGTCGTTGGCGAAGCCTGAGAGGATGAGGTCGTATGCGTCGATGGCCTCCTGCATTCCGACAAGCGTGCTCTGCTTGAGCCTAGAGCCGTACATCCGCACGACGGGGAGGGCGTTGTAGTTGTCCTCGGAAGTCGGCACCATATCATCGACGTTGGTGTACTGGTAGGTGATTGCGTAGGGTGACTTCTCTCCGACCTGCTGGAACCTTCCGCTGACGGTCTGGTAGGTGGTGTAGCCGTCCGCCTCGTACAGTACGGCGTTGAGCGGCTTGCTCCTGTCGAGCTGCCAGAACCGGATGCACGCCCTGAGCGAGCCGTCAACCTCGTCATCGAGCGGCACGACCTCGGTTGCCTTGAACTCGTAGACCTCGTTAACATCCCAAAGGAGGTAGACAACTCCATGAATGAGGGCGTGATAGCCTGCCTCCTTGATGATGTGGTCGAAGTGCGGCCCAAGTGCCTCCTTGGTGGTGTCAGTCTCGCCATCGCGTGCCTCGTACGGGTCGATGAAGCTCACGCCGTTGCCTAGGGAGTACATGCAGCGCTGCGTGTTGAGGCGGTTGAAGAGATTGGACGCTATGCGGTGGTTGCTCACGGTGCGGTCTGTGACCTTGGCTCCCTGAGCGTCGAAGAGCGTGCGAATCGTTTTTGAGACTGTTGGGTTCCTTTGTGCGTCGTACTCGTCTGCCAGCTTAGCCGTCCTGTACGTCTCCGAGAGCTTGTATGTGCCAATTGCAGACTCTACGAACTTCGTGAGGTCTGCTGCCTTAAGCATGTCTTGGTAGGTCGGTATCATATGAGCCTCCGTCATTGTCGCGGAAGCTTCTTTATCCGCGTGTTAACCATTCGCCCGAAGTATAGCAAAAGAGGCCCCGTAGGGCCTCTCAGAGCCGTTTTAAGGCCCGTTTTCGATGTCATACGTCTAGGTATACCTCGTAGTGATTCCCAACCTTCCTTGCCCACCCGTCACCTATGAAAGTCTCAATCAGCAGCTCGAACCACATGTCGAACGTCTCGCCCTCGCAAAGGTCTGGGCCTTCGCCAGCCCGCCAGCTCCTGAGCCAATACTTGCGGTACTCGCCCTTCGTGCAGTACGGTCGGCCCTCTGCGTTGTGCTTGACAATCATCGCGTTCTCCCTTCTGGGGAGGTTTAGGCCCCTCCCCTTGGCCGTTGATTGCTATGCCTTGCATTCCACCGCTTTGTATGCGTCGATGTTGGGTCTTTTCACAAGCTCTGCACCGTATGCCTCGGCCTCTTCTCGGGTGCTGAATTTAACGTCGGATGTATACCAGAACCTGCGTATTCTCCCGTAGGTGTCATCAAGAACCCTGTACTTGGTCTTGTATGCCGTCTTGCTCATCTCTGTGCTCCCCTCTATGGCAGGCCCTGTGCCTCTCCCTCTCGCTTGGCTATACTATAGCACACACAACGCGTGGAGTAAACCACTTTTTTGAAAAAAATAAGCCCCACCAGACGCATCCGATGGGGCCACCGCTCAGCCGAGGCCTTCGCGGGCGATTCTGAGGACGATTACTCGGCCTCGCATCCTTTCGTGCGCTTGGCACGTAGGTCTCTGGAACGGCGATTCTGGAATAAGGCCAGCCCCCGTCGTGGCTTCGGCACTAGTAACCTAGCACCACGCTCGCCGTATGTGAGGCCTTTTATGTGGACTTGCCTAGGTCCATCCATCTGTTGCCCTAGCATCTAGGGTGTAGGCCGATGGTAGCCTAGTGGCACCCTACCCCGCCGTTGCGGCTCAAGCGCCCATATGGACGGCACCATGGATTACCGTCCCAACCGCTTTGTGCTGCACGCCTGCGCTTGCGGCAGTACCTTGGCGCGGTCCACCAACCTCTCCGCTTTCGCAGGCCCTAGGAGCAAGCTACTTGCGCGGGACGGCACCCGTCAGGACGTGCCGCGTCTACGTCGCAGCCACTGGCCGCACCACTCTGCTCGCAGTCAAGAAATGACGGATTAAAGTGACCGATGCCCGCAAGCGCTGATGCGGACGCCCTGCAATAACAATCTAGCCCAATTCGTTGATGCGTGCAATAATCGCTGAAAACGTCTTTGGATACATCAGGCGAATGGTCTCAAGATGCTCGTCAACGACCTTGAGCACGTCCTTATACGGCTTGCCGTTGACGGCATCGAGGAAGTCCGAGCCACCTGTCGAAGCCCTCAGCTCAGCCTTGCCCTCTGGCGGGTACACCTTTGCCTTGAGGTGGTCGCATACCGTGTATAGCCATGACAGTCGCTCGCACACCTTGTAGCTCGGCTGTCTCGCCTCAAGCTCCGATATCTCACGTTCGATAGTCTCCAAGTCAATCACTGCACAACCCCCTGACACACACGGGCCGTCCCAGCGCCCTTCTCGTGGCCTGAACTGCCTCCATAGCATGGTTCTCGACCAACTGAGCCGCCCATTCCTCGACGCCGATTATATCGCCCCTGATCGTGTCTGAGCGCACCTGCGGCAGTAGTCCCCATGACACGGTGACGGCATGCGCGACCTCGTGGAGCATCACGCGGTCAAGCAGCGGTGGCATGAGGTCATCCCTGACGTACACGGTGCGGTCGCTCGCATCGGTGACTGCGAGCCTTGGCGTGTCGGTCCGGTCAATGAGGGAAGGGTCACCCGCAGGAACACGGATGACCCTCCACACATCGCCGTTTATGACGAACGGCCTCACACTACATCTCAGTCATCATCTGGCGGAGCTGCATCTTGAGCTGTTCGCGCTCCTGAGGGTCTGCCGTCTCCATCATCTGGCGAATCTCGGCCATCATATCCTGATGACCATAGTTCTCCATCCGACGGTAGCCACGACGGGACGTATAGCGGCCCTGAGAGTCGCGCCCACGATAGCCTCGGCGGCTCTCGCGCTCGTAGCCACGACGGTACCCACGGCCCTGATTGGAGCCACCCTGACGGTCGTAGCCCATACCGCCACGGCCGCCACGATAGCCCATGCCATCGTCATAGCCCATCTGACCATCCTCCATGGCCTCGGTCACGGAGCGGTAGTACTCGGCCTCCCAGCAGGCCTTCTCGGCCTCGGCGAGGTCCTTGATGCCGTCGATGGTCTCGGGGTCCACACGACCGCCCTCATGCATGTCTTGCTCGGCCTGCATGAGCAGGTCATCTTTGAGGCTGGCGATTTTTTCAACCAATGCTCTGCCCTCCTAGGCAATGCGGGAGACTACTAGGTTTCCGTCCGCGACGCTGATTGTCTGCTCGTCAACAATGTCACCGCCGACACCTGCGTTCACGTTCTCAAGAGCCACAGTGTAGCAGCAGCCCTTGGGAACGGTTATGATAGCGACGCTGGTAACGTTGAAGTACTGCTCAACGGCGGCGGGCGTGACGATTGCGCGGGAACTCTGAAGGGCCTCGCCGTCGATGGCAAGGGCAACTGCGATTGCCGCAGCAGTCCCACCATCGGGAACTGCGATGTTGCCGTTGAATTCAATGGCGTAACGAGCAAAGCACCCGTTTCCATTGACGATACCACGCAGAGTTAGGATGCCGCTTCCGTTTCGATGTAGCACGTAGCCACGAGGGCAACGGATGGAATCGGCAAGCAACAGATTTTGTCCAAACGGAACGTTTTGTGGCGTTTGGCTCTGTACAAACTCAGCTATGGTTCTCACCTGCTTTCTTGTTTCTTTTAGACTTGTCAACTGGGGTGGTTAGCGCTTTGACGGGTTCCCACCCCAGTTTGTGAATCCTGTTGTGAACCAACTTGTAGTCAATGCCAAGCTCGTCACACCACTGTTGAAGGTTCATGGTCTTGCCATCAATCGTCACGAATATGCACCTGCGCCTGTTCTGGGCTTGCTCAGACTTGGTTATCCACGTGCAATTGTCGGGACAATAGCCTTTGTCGAAGTCAATCCGCTCGATTGTAAGCCCTTCGCGGTATCCGCTATCGGTTGCCCACTCTTTGAAGCGATTGAAGTTATCAGACCATTCCTTGCATACAACGATTCCTCTGCCACCGTAATCCTTGTAGGCGTGGTTGTTCGGGTTCTGGCATCGGTTCTTCATGTCAGACCAGATGCGGTACAGACGTGTCCCGCTCATGCCGTGCTTTCTCGGGTCGTGTCTTGAGCATCCGCAGCTTTTTGTGTCACCCTTGACCAACTCACGTCCGCAAACGACCTTTTCGGCACCACAGTCGCACTTGCAAAGCCAAGTGGCAGAGCCGTTCTTGTTCGTACCGTCTCTCTTGATAACGGTCAACCTTCCGAATCGCTGTCCTGTCAGGTCGATGAGCTTCGGCATCATGTCCTCCTATGTTTGAGGTTTATAGTATTTTCTTATTCTACCATATTCCTCAAACATACTCAGCCATGGTCACTCCTTACATGCCGCAGCCGCAACCCTGATTGCACCCGCAGCCCTGATTCTGCGGCTGGCAGGTGAAGATGGGGGTACGTCCGTATACGGGCATGGACGGAACGGGGCAGTTGCTCAGGCGGTTGTACAATGCGTCAACCTCGTTTGCAAAGCCCTGAGTAATCAGTTGGTTCTGCGCGGCCTGAGACGCCGCGAGATTGGCTGCGTTGAGCTGCGACTGGAGCTGCGAGTTCTCGCGCTTGTATCCGTCAAGCTCAAGCTGGCACAGCTTGTCGAGGATACTCTGGGTGTTTGACTGGTTCGCTTGGATGATGTCACGGACGCCATCGGAGAGGGCTGCACGGTCTGCGCAGTTCTCGGCGAGGATGGTCGCGGTCTGCTGGGCGTTGCCGAGCTGGATGTCGGACGCGAGCTGTGCGGTCTGCATCTGGACGCCGTTGAAGCCCTGCATCATGCCCATGTTGGTGGCGTTGAAGCCCTGATTGATGGTGTTCTGAGTCGCGCCAAAGCCGTTGCAAAGGGACTGCTGCACGCCCGCGAAGCCGTTGGCAAGGGCCATCTGCATGTCACCGCAGCAGCTGCAGAGCTGAGTTGCAAGGCTCTGCCCCTGCGTCTGGATGCCCTGAAGCGTGCTCTGAATCATCTGGTCACGGAAGCCACCGTTGATTTGGTCGGCGTTGTTGAGCCACGGGTAAAGCTCGTTGCCGCCGACGCCGCCAGCGCCACCACCACCATAGCCACGGTTGCCGTTGAAGCCTCCGAGCAGGATGAACAGCAACAGAATCCACCAGCCGCCGCCGTTGTTCCAGCCATCGTTGCCGTTCCCGCCGTTGCCAGTGGCTGCGGCGATGTCGGACAGGGAATAATCAGGCATATCGCGTCCTTTCTATTCGGTTGTTACGATTTGCCTATCCATCACGCCATGTGCACCTGACGCTAGGAATCAATGAGACGGGACACCTCGCCGAAGTCATAGCCGTAGGCCTTGAAGGCCTCCTGTGGCGTTCTGCCACGGTTCTGAGCCAAGAACTGGGCGAAATTGGGATTAGACTGTGCGAGGTTGGAGATTAGCGCTGACGGGTCGCCCTGCATCATGGAGCGTAGCTGTGCCATCTGCGCCTTGAGCTGCATCTGCGGTGCCTGCGGTTGAAATTGGCTCATGAACCCCATTCAGTGCCCCCAATGCTGCGTTCACCTTTGCCGTAAAGCTCTCGAACTCCTGACGTGAGACGAACTGAGCGCCGTCAATCTGCACGGGATGCTCGTCCACGTGCGGGGTGAAGTCGAACGCCTCCACGGTCTTCATGCCCGTGCCGTCCGTTGATACGATGTAGAAAACCTTGCCGTTGTTGTCGAAAAGTGCGGGTGACATGCTGTTGGGCGGCAGCTGGTACTGCATTGCGGAGTCGCGCCCGTTGACCTTGACCACGCCGTTGACGGGCTGCTGGTATGGCTGCACCGTCTGGGTCGGTAGCTGCGGCATGTATGGGCTGCTTAGGTACGGGTTGTTCCATGTCGGCGTGTAAGGCATCTGTCACCCTCCTTGACTATGAGAACGTCCATTCGCTCCACGTGGAGGCACACGGGGCATATCACGTCAATCGTGTGCACGTCGTAGAGCTGGTATTCGGTGTCGGGCATGACCTGCATGTGGTTGCCGCACTTCGGGCACCGGATGTCACTGCTCATTCCGTGCGCCTACGTACATCGGGGAGCCGTCCTTGGTCACTCGTAAGCAGCAGCCGCCCATGTCGTTGACCACGTACTGGACACCCGTGTCGGGGTCGGTCATGACGTACCACTTGATGGCCTTGCCATCCGAAGTGTAATTGACGGTCATGCTGTCATGCGTCTGAGTGCGCGGCATCTCCGTTGCGCTCTCATTGATGCGCCTCACCATGAGTCCGGCGAAGAATGCGAGCACCCCGACCATCAGGAGTATGACCACGGCCACCCAGAAGCCAGAGTAGTCCCTGTCGTGCCGCTTGGTGCCACGCCTGATGTCATACTCGTACCGATGGTTCATGCCCACGCCTCGTCATTCAGTGACCTTTGGAGGGCCTTGGCAGTGACCTCGCCCAGCACGCCCGCGCGGTCGTAGGCGCAGGAATATCCGTGGAGGTAGAGCCAGCCTTGCAGCATGGAGACGGTGCCTGATGCGATTACTCCGGTCGGGTCGGGCACGCCAAGCTCCTGCTGCACCTTGAGCATGAGGTTGCATCCGCCCCCTCCGAACTCCACGGAGTCGAGCGCAGGGTAGCTTGACTTGCAATCCTCAAGCTGGCCGCTCACAACGCCATCGACGGACACTCCCATCTGACGCTGCCATTCTGACACGCTCTGAGGGCCTAGAATGCCGTCGATTTCAAGCTTGCCACTAACTGTGCCACCATCGTCCGAAGAGCCGTAATATGGCCTCACAACCCCGCACACGGTGCCAAGCGAGCGAGTCTTGCGAGCCACGACACCGCCGTTGCTCTGGGAGCCGCTTGACGTGTCCGACGTGTTGCCCTCTATCGTCTCGTAGTAGGTGCCATGGTTGGCAACGATGATTCCAACATGGTCGGACTCCCCATCCGAACCCCAGTCGAAGTAGACCACATCGCCCATGCGTGCGTTGTCTAGGCTGACCGTGGCACCATCGTCAAGCGCGGTCTGCAACATGGCAGGGCAGTAGGCACCGGGAAGTCCCGCGCACTCGACCTTGGCTTGGTCAAAGACCCAAGAGACGAACATCGCGCAGTATGGCACGCCGCTCTGACCGTAGTAAGACTCGCCAGTAAGACCCGCATACCAGCGACCGTACTTGGTGCCAGCCTGCGGGTCATCCCAGCGAGAGTATCCGATTTGGCTTGCCGCGATGTCGACTACATCCTGAGCCGTGGGCATCTATCGTCCCATCGATGAGATTTGGGAGGCTCCGATGCACACGCCGATGAAGGTGCCGAGCGCGTTGATGGTCAGCACAACCGCGTCGACCTTGGGCATTCCCCACGCGGGGCCTACGGCACCAACCAACGCCGCGAGCGCGGGCATGAGGATGAGGCCAACCCATTTCAGCACGTCATAGACCTTGGAGGGCATGATGTACTTGGGTACGTCCGGTCGCAGCTCGTTCGTGTCATCGAGGCTTGGCGTGACGAACAGGCCTTCCTCGTCCGGTGTGATATCTGCCATATGCTTGCCCCTTTTCTCCATGGCCCTCATTAAAGCACCCGTGCCTTTGCGCGTCAAGCGTTACTAGTTTGCCGTGATGGTCCAGCTGTCATCCACGCCGAGGACGCCCGTGGCCGTGGAGTGCAGGCCCTTGGCCCAGAGCGTGATGGCCTGCGATTGCAGGTTGCCAGAGAAGCCGATAGGAGCCTTTTCCAAGTAGCCGCTTGCCGCGTCAATCCAGCAGAGCATGGAGCGGATGTTCATGTGCGGTGACCCGCTGTAGGCATCCTTCGGAGTGAGCACCGTTGCCGTAAAGCCGAGTGCCGTGAGCGTCTGCGCCGTGGTCGCATCCGTTGCGTATAAGACGCCCGATCCAAGCTCTTTCTTGGCGTCGCTGCTAATCTTGTCGGGCGTCACCGCACCATCGTGGATGCTTTCCGTGTAAACCGAATCATCGGCAAGCTCTCTGGCTCCCACTGCATCCTGCTTAATTTTCATGCTCGTCACCGCATAGTTCGCCAGCTTCGCCGTGGTCACGCTGCCATCGGCGATGCCACCGCCACCGCCGCCCTGCGAGATTTCGGTCAATTTGTCATCAAGAGCACGGAATTGCTCGGGTGTGAACACTACGTACTGGTTTGGCATATCTGCTTCTCCTTTACACGTCTCTCTCTGGCAGTTCCATCACGCGCTGCACCATCATGTCCACGAAGTTGTTCACGATTCCGTTGGCCTTGCACACTGCTGAGTATTCTTCGTGCTCGGCCTTTAGCGCGTCCTTTTCCTCGATGCTTGCCTTGCCGAGGTCATCGAGGTAACGATGGCACTTGTGAACGATGTCGGAGCGCATCTGCGAGCACTGAGCGGTCAGGATGGTGTCAATCCTCTCGTCCTGACCGTCCAGCCTCTTGTCGATGTCCTCGCGCCACCTCGCCTCCGCCTTGCGCTTGGCCTCCGTCTCCGCGTGCCGCTCGTCTGCCCCCTTCTGCGAGCGTTGCAGGTGAGCGTTGATGGATGCAGTCGCTGCGGTGACGATGATGGTCGAGATGATGGGTGCGAGCCACTGTATGAACTCCTGCATTGGGTGTCCTTAGATGCAGAAGCCGAGGCAGACGCCAAAGTTGCTGCCGACGGAAACGTTGCCCGCGATGCCAGCGCCGCTGACATAACGGCAGTCGGTCACTGAGTAAGCGGACCGAAGAAACCAACTATTGGCAGAACCTGACTGGTTGTACTTGACGCGGTAGGGTCTGGTGCTGGGTCCGGTTCCGTTTGGATACAGGCTAGTCGCGTAGGTCGCTCCCTGCGTCTCGTGGTCTGTGCCCATATTCAGCTCGTGGAATGACGGAATCCACAGCTTGTCGGCGGTCACGGAGCCATCCTTGACAACCGCGCCGTTCTCGTAGGTGCCGCTGTACTTGCGGACCTCCTTGATTGCGGTCCGCACCTCCGCTGGCAGAAGCGGGAGGACCGTACCGCTAAGCCAAGACCTCATCTCGGAAGCCGCCCAGCCGCCCTCCGTAGTATTTGTGCTGTTCATGACATGCGCTGTGCCGTACAGCTTCTTGAACATGAGCCATGTGGTCGCTACCGTCGTGGTCCCGTCCGATGCAAGCACATCCGCGTCCTTCGCAACCAGCTGCATGTAGTAGGTCGTGCCGTCAATGACGATGCTCTTGGTGTCACCGATTGCGTACTTGCTGTCATAGGTGCCGTTGCCGACCGCCGCGATGATGTCGCTCCACGAGTCGGAGATGGTCGAGAAGTCCGTGGCTGGATAGGCGTCTATCGGTAGGATGGTGAAGTCGGACCAGTTGGTTCCAGCCTTGTAGCTGTCGACGAGCGTTGACGGGACGTATATCGCCCCCTCGCCAATCGCGAGTGGCGTACCTGTAAAGGCGCTGACGTTAAACAGGCTCCCCCTTGCGTTGCCACGGAGGATGACGTGCTTGAGCTTCGTGTCACCATTAAATGCGTTTGCGTCGATGGTCCCGGTTCCTTTGATGTCGACCACCTCAAGGTTGGTGCAGTTCCCAAGGCCATACTGATTGACGGCCTTGCACTGGCTCATCGTGACGCTGGTGAGCACATCGCGGTATTGCAGGACGTTCGTGCCAACATACGAGATGCCATCGTCCTCGAACGTGGTCAGCGTGTCCGCAACCAGTGCGTCAAGACAAGCCTGCTCCCCCATCGTCTCTCGTGTGTTTGCCATTTGTAGTTCCTTTCCTTATGAGCGCCGGGACTAGATGGAGAAGCCGAGGACTACGCCGGTTGCGTAGTTAGCTACGGTGTTGTTCGCGCGACCTTTGCTGGTGATAGTATGGAAGTTGGAAATCGAATAGGCTGACCGCAGCCACCAGTCGCTAGCACCGCCGGACTGGTCGTACTTGATGCGACTTGTATTCGTCGGGAACAGGCTGCTGTATTCTGGTCCGGTCTGCTCGTACTTGGTGCCTCCGAACACCTCGCGGGCAGATAGCAGCCACAGCTTGTCCTGCGTCTCTTGGTCGTGCGTGATTGTGGTCTCCCCCGGCAAGACGTAGTCGCTGTACTTGGTCTCTGTCTTGATTGCTGACTGAAGCTCTGGCGGGAAGAGGGCAAAGACTGTGTCGTTGAGATAGGTGCGCATCTCCGAATGCTCCCAGCCGCCGTTCGCGCCCGTACCTTGTGCACCGGAGCTGTTGCCGGGGTTCATGCGGTGCGAGGTCGCAAGTATGCCCTTGGTAACGAACGTGATTCCGTTGGCGTCGACCTTCGCAACCTGCGCGTAGACCTCGCCCTCCGTGCCGATGTCGAGGAGCTTGGTGTCACCGACCGCGTAGCTCTGCGCAGCCGTGCCGCCCTGCGCCTTGGAGATGATGGTTGCCCAAGAGTCTCTGATGGTCGAGTAGTCCGTGAGCGGGTAGTCGTCGATGGAGGCAATGATGTAGTTTGACCACAAGCTATCAGCCTTGTACGTTGCAACCAAATTCGATGGGACGTACACCGCGCCGTTGCCAGCGGCTATCGCAGTGTCTTGCAGTGCGTCTGCACTTGACAGCGTGGCCTTGGTCGTGGACCGGATGATGAGCGCATTGAGCTTCGCATCACTTTCGAATGCACTCGCACCGATGGAGGCCGCACCCGTCCCAGTCAGGTCGACCGTTGTAAGGTTCGTGCAGCCTGAGAATGCACTCTGCCCGATTGTCGTTGCACTGGTCTCCACCGTCTCAAGCGTGGTCATGTTCTGGAACGCATACGGTGCAACCGTCGTAGCCGTGTCCGAGAAGTAGTCGGTCATCGTGCCCTCGACGTACTGGATGACAGGGCTGCGCATGTCCTTGAACTGCGCATGGAAGTCCGTGTTAGCCGTGATGTTCGTCAGCGGCTTGTCCCATCCGGTGAACTCGAAGCCAGCCGTCTCATGCTCAGGCGTGGCACCGGAGTAGACCGCCGTGTCGCCCTCTCGAACGTTGACCGTCTCAAGCAGGGTGGAGCCGTTGTAGAAGCGACAACGATAGACCGGGATGTAGAGCGCCGTGTACGTCTGGTTGCCCGTGACAGCTGCCACCGTGGGTTGCCATCCGGTCGAGGTCTCTCCCTGATAGGTCGGGGTAGCCCCATCGAACGTGGGCATGGTGCCGTACGGCACGTTCTCGTCCGTCTCAAGCGTGGTGTTGTCCGCGTTGCGCCACGTGATGGTGTATGTGCGCAGGGTTGCCGTGTAGGCTGCGTAGACGGAACGGTCCGCAGCGACGGCCTTCGTGGCCGTTGGGTCTGCCGTGGTCTGGTCCTCATAGCGCGACCAGCCCGTGAAGGCGTAGCTGTACTGAGCCGTGGAGGTGCGCGACGGGCTTCCGTTCCACGTACCGTTGCCGCCATCTGAAATCGTCTCGGTGTGCAACAGTGTCGAGCCGTCGTAGCTGTAGTATGACAGAACTGAGTTGATGTGCTCGTAGGTGATGTTCACGTTGGGATAGCGCGAGTTCATCTCGGCAAGCCATGCGCCCGTGATGGTGCCAAGGCCAGTGATGGTGCCAGCGACAACTGGATTGTCGGTCACAAGGCCACCCTCATCAAGGCCGCGCATGGTGTCAAGGTAATCAAAGAAGTCCTCAACCTCCTGCGTTGTCTCGGCTGTTGTCGTGAACCCGACGATTCGCACTCGGCTGTTAGGTGCCATGTCATTGAGAATCTCAAGCACGGGAATCGACGTTCCGCTGTTCTCCACTCGAAGCGTCGAGACGTTCGAGAAGTCCGAGCCCTCCATTGAGAACGACGTGATGTTCGGCTGCTCCAAGACGGTGAGGTTCGTGATGGTGTCGGGCAGCTGAATCGTCTTGAGGATGCCGCCCTCCGGAAGCGTGACCGCCGTGACCTGTGTTCCCGTGAGGTACACGTGCTCGATGTTGTCCGCGCCCGAAAGGTCGACCGTGCCAGCGAGGTTCACGCAGTTCCTAGCATCGACCGTGGAAAGCAGGCGGTTGTTGCCCACTGAGAGGCTCGTGAGGTTCGGGTTGGTGTACCCGCTTGCCGCACTGCCCACGACGATGGACGTCAGCTTGGTTGCCTGCGAGAAGTCAGCGAAGCCGACCTTGAGGCCACTGAGGTCTCCGACGCTCTGGACCTGCGGCGCGGAGTAGACGTAAATCTCGGTGTCGTTCACGTTGTCCAACGGGCACGGTAGCGTTGTCGGCACTCCGTGCGAGCCACGTTGGGACACTAGGTAGGAGCCGTACATCACGGTCGGGTAGATGTCAGAGTACGGGGTGACGGTGATGTCTGACTTGGCATAGCCGCGAAGCTGGATGCGCTGCGAAAGGGCGTCTCCCGCATGCCATTTGGAGTCCATGTAGCGGAATCGGTTGAAGAGCCACCACTTGCGCTGCTCCTCCTTGCTTCCCTGCAACATGGGCAGGTACACGTCGGTCGGCTCCTTGCCAGCGTCGGGGTCGATGAGGGGGACGAGGTACTTGGTCCATGCGTCCTCGTTGAAGATTGCCTCCGGCCACTTGTCCTGATGGGCCTCGAAGCGTGCCTCCACCGACTCGTAGGAAAATCCACCGGATGCCCTGAGCGTCTGGTACGTGCTGACAATCTCGGACGGGAAGGCGTCACGGATGTTGTTCCAAAGCACGCTCTCCTGTCCGTTGAACACGTCCGCGTTGTTCACGTGGTCCGTGTCCTCAAGGCTGTAGCCAAAGACGAGAGAACCCTCGTTGTTGGTACCGATTGCCGTATCCATGTCGTACGGCTCGGCCACTGCCTTGCGGTCGATGTGCTGCAAACCCGTCGTCGGGCTTCCGCTGAATCCGATGAACAGGTTCTTCGCACGGCTGTCCACCATGAGGAAAAGCTCGGTGAACACGTAGTAGAACAGGAAGCTTTGCAGCTCTGCGTAGTTGCCGAACTCGGCACGGAACTTGGCGAGTCGGTATTCGGCGCTGTCCGTCGTGTACTCGACACCGCCGTACGTGACAGGTCTTGCGAGCGCGTCACCCGTGGCGTTGCCGCGATAGGTCGAGTAGATGAACGTTTGCAGCTCTTGGAGCTTGCTGTAATCGGTCCACGTGTCCTCGGGGAAGCGGGCCTCGTAGTCGTATCTCCAAAGCTCCTTGGTGTCACCCGTGGTCGGGTCGGTGTACATCGTTAGGTCGAAGTAGTCGCTCTTGAACAGCATGAGGTTTGAGGTGTTGTTCTGGAACTCCCACGACTCCATGTTGTCGGAGTATCCGTAAGGGGCGGGCGCACGCTTGGGCAGGTTGAAGTTGTACTTGCCCATGAAGTGCGTGACGTTGTTCTCCGTGTCGTACCAGAAAACGACAATCGGGAAGCCATAGATGCCGTCTCGCACCTTCGGGTCGGCTGCACGCTCCGGACGGGTGTACGGGTCGATGTCGTTGTAGAGCTTGACCAGCTCAACGTTGTTCGCTCCCTCTGACGATGCGACGTCGGCCTTCAACACGAATCGGTTGAACGGGATGACGCTGCTTGCGAGCGCGTAGTCGTCCACCTTCGTGCCGCTCCGCATGAGGAAGCCCTGCTTGAATTGCATGTCGTAGTTCTTGCGGTAGTACGGGGCGGATGAGGTGCCCTGCACGTTAATCTGGCATCCCTCGAATGTGAATGACCTTGCTGGCGTCTCAGGGTCGACGTAGGAGCCTGTGATTGTCTTCTTGTCACCCTTGTACTGCGGCAGCTCTGCGGCGTTGAGGATGAAGTACGGAAGGTCCGTAGGCAGTTTCTCGATTACCACCTCTCCGTACTCGTCGTACACGTCGTTGTGGCGGTAGCGCGAAAGCATGAGGTCCGCGTCCTGCGTGTCCGCAATCCAGTTGTCGAGCATCTGATGCCTTGTGAGGCCGTTGTCATAGACGCGAATGCAATAGACGTCAGTGGTGATGCCGTTGGCACCGATGGTGATGCCGACTGGCGTGCGCTGCGAGAAGTCATCGTTGTCCGGGTACTGGACGGCACCGGACACCACACCGTTGATGTAGATGAGAAGCAGCCTGTCCTCGTTTCGCTTCTCAGCGACGAACGACACGCGAACGTGCGCGTCCTCCTTGTACTGCGTGCGGATGGTGGTCTGCTCCGAGGCGAGTGTCGCGTACTGTGCCGTGAGCGAAAGGCCACGACCGCCGCTCATGCAGTCGAGGGCCACCGCGTCGTAGTCAAGCACGTCCCTTACCGCGAACTCCACCTCAATCGTCTTGCCAGTGGAGCGGAAGTCCTGCGCGAAGGGCTGGTACGGGATGGTGACCTGCGCACCGTTGTTGACCCTGAGTGCCGTGAATCCGTCCGCGTCCTTCACCCAGCCGTTCGTGACGAAATCAAAGCCCGTGAGCGTGGCGGAGATGCCGTTATCCGAGTCATTCCACGTGGCAGGCTGAGCCTCGCCGTTAGAGCGACCGTAGGCACTGAGGTACAGCTTTAGGTCCTGCGTCTCCGCATGTACGTCGACCTCGGACTCATCGACCGCAAGGGCAAAGTCCTTCGTGATGGTCCCCGTCCTAATCTGCAAGCTGAGGTTGCCGATTGCCGTGCATCGGTAGCTCCATACCTGCTCCGTGCGACCGACCGTAATCTCGGAGACCACGTTGCCGTTCGCAATCAGCTGCACCTGCGATGTGAGGCTGTTGGGCGTGTAGACCGTGTACGGGATATTCAGCATCTCGTACTGCGCCGCATCGGTGCGACGGAACGGGCTTGCGATGATGGGGACGTTTGAGTTTGCGCTGACAACAACCAAGTCATAGTAAAGCTCGTTCGAGTAGACCGTCTGGCCGTCTATTGTGGCCGTGAAGTAGACCAGCAGAGTGTGCGAGCCGTGGGCCATTCCGGGCAACGTCTTGCTCTGCTGACGCCCTGACACCGTGACCGTCTCGGTCGAAAGCTCGTTGCCGTCCACCACGAAGTGAACGACCTTCTCAAGGGAACCCTTCGGGACATAGGTGTACTCGATTGACTGGTTGGCTGTGAATGCGCTTGAAGTGTCAAAGGAACTTAGGAGCGAAAGCTCGACGCTCGTGATGGTGAACGTGATTGTTCGCGTGTTCGCGTACACGTCCGACACCTGCACTCGCACCTTGTTCGTCCCAGCGTTGAGGTACGGCCCGACGTTGAACACGACAACGCCCTGCTGAATCGTCTGCGTGCTCTTCGGAACGCCTCCGACGCTGATTGCCACCGTGCCATCGCCCGTTGAAAGGCCCTCTTCCGTGGACGACCAGTCAATCGTGATGTTGCAGCTTGCTCCTGTGCTGATGGTGCGTGCGAGCCAGCCGGACTCATTCACGACCGTGAGGACGGCATTGTTTCCCGACGTCCCACCGCCACCGCCACCGCCTGCAAGCGGTATGCCATCCGAACCGCGCTCGCCGCGATAAACTACATAGACAAGTCCTGTCGAAGAGTCTTGCTCAAGCCTGAAGTCATCCACGTCAACCGTAACATCTAGGCTCTGCATGTCCTGACGCAGCGTTGCCACGTCAGAGATGAGTCCACCCGGGTCAAGCTTGTCATCGGTCACAGAACCACCAGCAAGCTTTGCAGTGGTGACCGAATTCTGAGCGAGCTTTTGCTTTGTTACTGACGAGTCTGCAATCTTCTCAGTAATCACGGAGCCATCTGCAAGTTGCTCGGTTCCGGTTCCGCCATGCCTGTCGGCATATCCCTTGGATGCATTGACCAACGCCTCTATTGCGCCATCCGAGAATATCTCAGCCATTTGGTAAACCTCTCTATGCGAACATAGCCTGAATCTGTGCGATGGTTACCTCATTGAACCCGCTGAGCTTGTCAGGAGTCACTACGCCATCGGCGAGCTTATCACCAGTTATGCTCCCGTTATGAAGCTTTGCAGTCGTTATAGATTCGTTTGCAATTTTATCTGCAGTTACCGCACCTTCACCGATTGTCACGTCCGTTACTGCTCCATTAGCAATTTTCCTTGTCGTGACTGAGCCATCCATAATTTTCGCCGACAGAATTGCTCCGTCAGCTAACTTGGATGCTGTTATAGAGCCATCAACGACGGAGGTTGTTGTGACTGCCCCGATTGCCATCTTTCCGGATGTTATTGAGCCATCTGCAACCTTCGCCGTAGTGACGGAACCTGCCGCTATCTTTGGCTCGGTAACGCAGCCATCGACAATCTTCGTGGTAGTTATCGCACCATCCTCAATTCCTGACGTGCCCAAGACAATCGGATTGCTGTTGATGGACTTGATGTTGGCCATGCTTGCTCCTTACGTGCGGTAGGTCAAGTTGTTGTCCAGAAGCGCAAGCCCCAGCCTGCCCTTCTCAATCTTACCCGAAACGGTGTCCGGTCGCATGCCGAACGTGTACTTGGTGTTGCCAACATCGTCCAAGTCTATGCTCATGCCGGTGACCACCATCACGGTGTCGATGCCGTGCGGCTCGCTTACGACCCTGACGCTCTCGCCGACCGCCATGTGCTCGTACCCGCTTGAGTAGAGCGCCATGTCGACCGCGGACACCTCAAGCGTGAAGTTTGTTTTCGGATGGTTGTGGAGGCTCTCAAGCGCGGACGCAAGGAGCGTGTCGCTGTGCTTCTCGTCTGGCATGTCCAGAACGTAGGCCCTGAACCCGTACCTCGCGACGGCATCCCTATCGTAGAGCGTGATTCCCCTCTTTATGTATGTCCTTCCATCGCTGTCAGTGATTACCCTGTCGGAGACGTTGTCCAGCATCCTTGGCCTTGTCAGCTTGTCACGTGGGGCGGAAATCTTTCGTCCAGTCTGGTTGGCACTAAGCGCCCTTTCCACTGCGCTTTTTATTACGACCTCAGTGTATAGATATCTCTTCTCGCTGCTATCTATCTCGCGTACTACGACATTGCTGCTCTCTACGATGTATTCGTCCTCGCCAAACAGCAACACGTCACCATTGTAAAACGTGCCGAGGAAGTAGATGCAGATGACGGTATCTCCGACGGATGCGGCTCTGTACATGCGAATCTCGTTGTTCCAGCCGTATGAGGTGTATATGTTGTAGTTGCCACCGACTGGAACGACTGCCGTGTAAAGCTCGGAGGTGAACACCTCAGACTGGTAGTCGATGAGGTTGTCACCAAAGGTCACCGTCTGCTCTGGGTCACCTTCCTCAAGCTTCTGAACGTAGATGTTCCTGTAGCCGTCGCTGTCACCGACGATGCGCACGGAGCAGTCGAACGGGTCTATCATGGTCTTCTTGATGATGTCCCACACGCTTGTCGGCTTCACGAACTCGACAAGCGACACGTTTTCTTGCGGTGCCTGCCTGACCCTAAACTTCATGCCATTGGGCGCCATCTCGTTGTACTTCTCGATGATATTCGATAGCGCTAGGTAGGCGGTCGTTTCCCCAACCGAAGGTATTACCAGCGCGTTCTCAAGGAGCGTCAGGTCATCCCTGCACTCGACGGATATCTGGCCGTCCATGTCCTCTGACTTTGAGGTCACAACGCCGTGGAACAGCTGCTTGTCGTCGAAGTACAGGTTGACCGAATTGCCGCCTTGCCACCCGCTGTACCTCAGCAGCTCAATCCGCGACACGTACGGGTGATTCGGGGCCATGGTGAACGTGAGCGTGCTTATGCCGTTCGCCCTCATCTCGACCCTAGCGTTGTGAACCTGCCTCTCGTCATCGACTGGGGAGTGGATAATATAGTCACCCTGCACGTAGTTCCAGCCGCCTAGCGTTATGTTGTAACCGACCATTACACGTCCCATGCCTCATACTTGAGCGTTACGTACTGCTTTTTTTCATTCGTAAAGAGCATGTCACCATCCGTTACCACATAAGGCGAGTCTATTGTCGCATCGCCGCTCGTGACGCCCTTGAAGTACGTGTTGCTGACAATCAACTCACCCGTGTCGCTGGCTCGCATCAGCCAGTCGGAACGGGAATACAGCTTGAACCGATACGCACTTCCGAAGTACACCTCGTCAGTAATAAGCTCGTTCGCAGCGCCGTCAACACCATAGCTGTCAGGGAAGTTGCTGCCTGTTGCCTCCCATCCGCCTGCGACCCTAGTGAGCGCCGTCACCCTCACATCTCGATATCGCTTGTGCTTGTCGAACTTGTACACGGTAGTCTGTAGGTTTGACGTAGGGTTCATCCTGTCAACTAGACTGACGCGCTCCTCTATCGTGGCACGCTTCCACGGCCACCTGTCGATGTCTATGGTAATGACGTCAGCGTTCTCGAAGCGGTGGCTGACTGTCACGCTTGCGCGTCCTGTGTACACGTAAGGCTCATCCCAGCTCAGGCGGTACTGGGCCATCCTGCCGTGCACGCTGGCTATGAGCTTGTCCTTTGACCTCAGGCGCTCTTCCTCGGTGTCACCGTAAAGCATGAACGTCAGGTGGTGCTTGCCGTTGGTCCACCCGTTGCCGCCAAGACGGTCGGTGATGTCAATGTCGGCACCATATGGTATCTGCACGGTCACGAGCTTCTTTTGCGGCAGCTCCTCCTCGAACTTGGAGTAGTAAAGCCCATACTCCTCGGCGAGGTCAACGCCATCGAATATTAGCGAACGTTCCCTGAGCCTCATCACAACCTCGCCATCGCCCTGTCCATGCGCGGGGCGATGCCGCCCACGAGCGCCTTGCCGTCAAGGTAGACCTGCATGTTCATGTTATCACGAATCTCGGCAAGCAGCTCCATCACCTGAGAGTCCCTGCTGGGGGCCTGAACCGCCTTTACGCCAAGGCTTGCGTCGAAACCGCCTATGGTGTCGGTGAAGCTTCCTAGGGTGTCCTCGACGGGCAGGAAACCCTTTTTCAAGCCCTCGTCAAGGCCCTGCATAATCCACTGGCCGTTCTTGGTCAGGAGCTTGAGGTCGCGCTGCTTCGGTCCCTTGAGGTCGGGTATCGCGTCGGTGATGCTGCCGAACCAGCTAGAGACGTTGTCCCACATGCTTCTAAGGCCGTCCCACAGGCCGTTGATGATGCTCTCTCCGACTCCGAAGAGAAGCCCGCCCAAGTCACCAAGAGCGCCTAGGATGTTGTCTGGCAGGCTTGAGAAGAATCCGATGACCTCTTCGAGCTTCTGGCTCACCGTGTCCTTGAGGTTGTTGAAGAACTCGCCTATCTCCGCAATCTTCTGACCAATCGCATCCTTGACCTCGAAGAACTTCTGCTTGACGGCCTCCCACACTTCGAGAACCTTTGCCCTAGCGTCCTCGTTTGTGGCTAGGAACGCTATGATTGCGGCAACTATCGCGGCGATGATTGTGATTGGGCCACCGAGCACCGTGGTTATGACCGCGATGAGGCCGGGGATGCTCTGAATCATGCCAAGCGCTGGCAGTATCACGGTAGTCAGGAAGGTCACGGCACCGGATATCGCACCGATTACCGTGGTGACTGTCGATATGAGCGGCATCAGGACGCCGAACACCCCGGCGAATGCAGCTATGAACGGCAGGTACGGGCTAAGGATTGCGAACAGCTCGCCAGCCTTTCCTGCTATGTCGCCGATGATGGTGGCAACCTGACCGACGAAGGCGCCTATCTCTTCGCTGTGTGCTAGGATGTTGTCCTGCACGAACGTCCATACGTTCTGTAGGCCCTCCATGAAGCCTTGTAGGGCCTCGCCGAATCCTGAGCCGTCGAAAGAGGCACCGAAGCCGGAGAAGAAGTCGGACACGCCCTGATCTATCTGGCTGAGCACGTCAACGGCACCGCCTAGGGTCGCGCCGATGTCACCCGCATGCGAGGTCAGGAAGTCGAAGAAGCCCCCCGCCGCGTCCATGACCGTCTGGAAGAGCGAAACGAACCCGTCGAAGCTCGCGTTCTCGGTGAAGGCCGACGCGAACTCCTGAGCCGCCTGCTTGGCCCTCTCTCCCATCTGCTCTAGGTTGTAGAAGAACTCGTCCATCCATGACAGGTCAAGGCCGAAGGTCGTGCCGAGCGCATAGATGAAGTTCTGAGCGACGCGCTCGGCTATGAGGGGCATCTGTCCGGCCAGCGACTCCCCTACTCGCTGGAACACCGGAAGGAGGTTGTTGAACAGGCCACCCTCAAGCTTGCCCGTGTCGACGTTGAACGCTCCGAACAGGCCCTCCGTTATGCCGTTTATGGCCGACTCTATCTGCGACTGGTCACCCGTTCCAAAGGCCGTCAGAAGGTTCTCCCACGAAGCCTTGACCATGCCAATCGAGCCTTCGATGGTGGTCATGGCCTCCCTGTTGGTGGTGCCCCAGATGTTCTGCTTCTGCTGGATGAGGTCGATGGCGTCAATCATGTCCGAGAAGTTGCCCATGGTCAGGTCTGCGTTGATGCCCTGCTCCTTGGCGTACTCGTTCGCGTCATCGATTAGCTGCTGCATGCCCTCCTTGGTACCCGCATAGCCGAGCTTGAGGTTGTCGAGCATGGTGTAGTTCTCGCGCGAAAGGCCTTGGATGGCGTTTTGCACCGCCTCTGCATCCGTGCCGAACGTGTTCACGTTGTCCGACATGAGGCGCATGGCCTTGTCGGTCTGGTCAGCCGCCTTGTCAACGTCACCGCCGAGCGAGTTGATGAGTGCTGCGGAGAAGCTTGTGGCCTGCTGCATGTAGTCGTTCATCGACATGCCAGCGGTCTTCGCACCGTCCATGGCGTACTGCTTGAGCTTGTCGCTCGCATCTCCATAGAGCTTGTCAACGCCGCCCGCAAGCTGCTCGTAGCTTGCGAATGACTGAGCGGCAGCGGTGCCTATTGCCACGGCAGCGCCGCCAGCCGCCACGCCCACGCCAGCAGCCAGCTTGCCTACAGTCGCAAAGGCACTGCCCACCTTGTCCTTGATGCCGCCAGCGATGCCCTCAATCTTGCTGGATGCTTGGTCATCTACGCCTATTTTAACTGCGAGGTCTAGGAGATTCATGGTTCCTCCGTGCACGCCGCTGCCAACACGTGTTCTATTATCGCATCGGCGTCTATCTCTTGCCTAGGCTTTATCACATCCGCATACCGCCTTGACATGTACTGTCCCTGAGGGGCCATCCTCAGAGAGTCGGTGACGTATATGCGGTACGAAAGCTCCTGCATGCGCTGCTTGTGACGTTCCAGCGCGTACATCACAAAGGCATGAAAGCGGCTCGGCCCACGGTACTCCCCTAGGTCGAGCCACAGCATGCCTTCCGAGTTGTCGGCTAGGATAAAAAAGCCAGCAGGTCCTCGTCTGTCAGAATCTCGAAGACGCCCTGAATCAGCTTGGGCATGGTCAGGCCATCTAGGTACTCTTCGGCACTCACGCCATCGATTGAGGACAGGATTGCCACGAGGTCATCCTTGTGCGAGCGCATGAGCTTTGGCATGGCCCCCTTGATGCGTGACAGCGCGAACTCCGTTGCCGTCACATCGTCTGGCCGCTTCACGGAGCGGTCGAAGATTTCGGCCGCTTCCTTGTCCTGAGCGATGTTGCAGGCAGGCTCTATGATGTCGGCGATGACGTCAAAGACGCGCTCGCCCCTGATTTCTGACAGACGCATGACTCTCCTTACTCAGCCGTTCCGGTCTTGACCCAGACCTCGTAGGGAACGGCATCAAGATTTTCGATATCGAAATGCGCCGTCAGTTCGAACTCGAAGTCACCCTTGCCGTCATCGTTCGATTGCAATGACAGTCCCCCTGTGCTCAGGGCGTTGGCCAGCTTGATTGCAAGGAACCCGCCATTGGTGTTGCCGTTCTTGTCGGAGTAGTCGCCGACCCACCAGATGTCGGTGAAGTCGGCATCCACGAGGTCGACGCGCGGGGTAATCTTGCCCGTGGTGCTGTTGTAGTCGGCAGCGGCCATCAGAACCTTGGCAACGGGACCGTCCACAGTCTTGAGCGTGCCGCTCATGGTCGGGCTTACCGATTGCAGCACCTTGAGCTGCTTTGTGTTGGGCGGAACGTTGTCGATGTCCTCGCCGAAGTCGACGTACTCGGGGTTGGTGGCGAATGCCACGCCACCGGAGGTCGCGGCGAAAATCTTGGAACGCATCGCGTCTGCGGTGGGTGGCGTGGTCGGGTCGAACTCGGTCAGCAAGACGCCAGCGTTGAGCTGTAGCTTCTGGAAGGCGTCTGCCGCCACTCGTGTGTACTTCATGATTGCTCCTAGTCAGACAGCAGGTATTCGACATTGATGTTGACGTACCTGCGCTTTATCATCTCGTCCTCGCCATCGATGGTCATCGCCTGCGCCCATGGAGAGCCCTGCTTGAGCCAGAGCATGCCGCCGTCGCACGGGATGGTCACGCCCCCGTCCTTGAGCACGTCTCGAATCTCTCGCACCTTGGCGTTGGGTGCCTTCTCGGACGGTGTGCGGTACCAGAGGTTGACTGGCATGTTTACCTCCGTTGCGCCCCACTCGCCTATCACTAGGTCATAGGTGAGGTATGGGAAGCCCTGCCAGTCTGGCCCGTCTTGGCTCGGCACCGAGGCCGATGCGTAGGCGGGAATGCCGAAGCCTGAGAGGAACTGGTATATCGCGGCCTCTGGCGTCACAGCTCCCACCTCTCCGCGCTCACGTGGGTCAGGTCGAACGTGGCCCTGCCGGGGCTTTGCTCGTCCCCTCCCTGAGATGTCACTCGGAACACCTGCCCGTCAGAGTCGCGTCTGAACACGTCATGGAACTCAAGTGTGATGCCCTTCTCGGTCCAGACGGTGAAGGTCGATGCCATGCCCTCCGACTCTGCCACGCGTGCCTCGATGCTGCTAGCGTGCGCTATGGCCGCGTCGAACTTGGCACCGTCAGACCATGAGGTGTCCCAGCCGCCCTCACCATCGGGAATGCGCGTCTTTTCGAGCAGCGTGCAACTCGTGACCCAATCCTGCATCATGCCGGGGAACATCAGTGCACCTTTCGCCAAGGGTTGAGCCGTGACGCGAACGCCGCCTGCCATCCTGTGAGGCTACCAGAGGCAGTATTTGGCATCAGGTCGCTGCGGATGGAGTAAGAGTAGCCGTCGAAGCTCTCCGAGGCGTATGGGGCGTCCTGAACCTTGCCCATGGCCGTCTGGTAGTGCCCAATCCAGTCATCAATCTCTTCCACAACGTCAAGCAATGCGTTCGGAATCGCACAGACCGTGATTGTGCCGTCGAAGGTCTCGTCATCGAGGTCGGGGGCCGGATGCCGATGCAGGCCGTCGTTGAAGAGCGACCCCTGAATGCGGTACCAAGCCCCCTCCGGTATCGAGACGGACGCGGGAAGCTGGCCGTCGCTGATTGCGCACGTGTCAACCGAAATCTCGTCATAGACGAACCAGTTGTGGATGTGCCACAAGACCTGCTCAAGCGTTCCCGCGTTCATGTCTATTCCTCCGTCTTTGCCTCGCGCTTCGCGGGTGCCTTCTCCGCGAGCGTTCCGTACTTCGTGCCGTTGATGGCCTTGAGGCGTGCCGCAGTACAGTCGAACATATCGCCCTTCTCGCGCATGACCTTTTCCTCAAGGTCGAAGAAGGACTCAGTGCATACCACCTTCATGCTACGCACCCGGCGTCTCGGTGACGGTTGCCACGTACAGTGAGTACGGGTTGAACAGCACGGGCATGTACAGTGCGCTCGCCTTCGTCCACAGCACGGCAGGATCTTTCTCGCTCCACTGGCTGATGTAGACATAGGTGTCGCGGTTGGAAACGCCGCCCTCGTAGAAGGCTGCGAGGTCAACCTCGGGCGGTACTCCCCACAGTCCAGCGCCGAGGCGCATGCCGTTGGCAGTGCCGAAGAAGGTCACCTTGGTGTTGTCATAATAGCGATGCTGGTGCACGACGGGGCGACCGTTTGCGTCAAGCGTGTACGGGGTCGAGTAGGAGAGGTCATCGGTGATGACGGTCGTGATGCCGAACTCGTCATCGAGCCAAGCGCGGAGCTGTGCGTTGGTGACCAGCACGCCCTCCATGTTCACTCCGTTGATGGCCTTCTGGACGGAGGCGTTCTGGCGCATCTTGGTCAGCGTGGAGCGGGCGCAAATCATGCCAGTGAGGATGACGCCCTTGTCTGCGGCATCGTCCACAAGCTCCTGAATCTGCGTGGCGGGGTCTTTGGTCGCGCCAGCGCCGAGGTCGAGCGTCTTTGCGAGGTTGGCTGCGGGCACGCCATAGTCGATGGTGATGTTCGCACCGTTCTCCTTGATGGTGACCTTGCCGGTGCTCAGAAGCTCGGCGCGTGCCACCTTGGCGCGGGTAACGACCTGATTGGAGAGGTCACCGGCGAAGTCCATGACCGCGTTGTAAAGCTCGCTCTCGACGGTCACTCCGCGTCCGGTGAGCTGGCGAAGAAGCTCGGTCGTGTTGCGCTTGACCTTGATGAGGCCCTTCTCCACGTTGTGCTCGTCAATCGGAGCGGGGATGGACTTCTGGGCAGGCACATCAAAGGCATGGAACTGCGCCATCTGGGGGATGGAGTACTCGGACGCCATCGTGTGGTAGGTGGCAACGAGGTTCGGGGTGGTCTGGTCCGTGAACAGGCCCTCAAGCGGGTCGTTCGGGCGGGCAACCGACTGGAAGCCCGTGGTGAGGGTGTCGGCTGGGTTGAGCATGCCCAGCGTCTCGTTGATGAACTTAGCCATTGCATGCCTCCTTTAGTACGGGCGCGTGATGGTCGGGGTCGCGGCGATGACCTTGATGCCAGTGAGCGCCGTGGCTGCTGCGTTTGCGATTGCAGCGGGCAGACGGTCACCGTAGACGATGCCCTCGGTGACGACCGAGCCCATCTTCGCGCCCTCGGTCACGTCGATGTCCTCGAAGAGGATGCCGACCGCCGTGGCGTCGTTGGCGGGAATCACCGCGCCAGCGGGAACGACCTTGCGGCCATTGTCACGGGTCTTGACCTGAGCGTGGTCTGCGGCGATGGTCATGGTCTTGCGGACGCACGTCTCGTCGTTAACGAGGAAGTGGCCTGCCGCCCATCCGTAGCCCTTGTTGGGGCCGTCGAAGTAGCTCATTGCTTACTCCTTAGTCTCTGTCTTTCCGAACATTCGCTCGTGGCGCTCCTGCATGCGCTTGGCAACGTCGGGGTCCGCACCCTCGGGCATCTTCTCCTTGTGCTCGGGAGGTGTCGCGGGGTTGCTGCCCTTCGTGATGGTCTTGATGACGAAATCGGCCCACTCTTCCTTGGCGGCCTCTTCCAGCTTGCCCGCTTCCTTGAGCTTGCCGTCCTCCATCTCGACCTCGGAGAGGTCTGTCACCCGCATGATTGCGTCGATGCGCTTGGGGTCGATTCCCGCAGCCATCAGCATGCCACGGTACGCCTGAGCCTTCTCAGCGTCCGCCTTCTCGGTTGCGACTTGGGCTTTGAAGTCCTCGAAAGCCTGATGCTCGTCGTTGTACTTCTGCTCCCACTCGTCGCTTCCGTTGCCTGCGGCCTGAGCTTCCTCCAACTGCTTCTGGAGGTCTGGCACCCGCTGCGCCTGCTCCTTGTACTTGTCACGGTCGGCCTTTAGGCCGTTGACCGTCTCGCTGTGGGCCTCGATGATTGACTCGACCTGTTTGTCCTCGATGCCCATTCCCTCTAGGAACTTTCGCGTGAGCGCCAATTTTTCCCCATTTCCTCGGAGTTTTCGACAGACACTTCCTTGCTGTCATGCGCCCAGAATATCACGTGTTGAAAACCCTGTCAAAACAGATAGCACAACGGGCCAGCCGAAGCCAGCCCGTCATGCTGGAAAGGAGGGAAGTAAGGTCCGTTGCAGGCCCGTCCCCATTCTAACGAAAAGGCCCCGCGTTTGCGAGGCCAATTGCTAAATCTCGAAGTGCTCGAAGTCTCTCGTCTCCTTGTACGTGTCCTCTACGGTGCTGGTGCCATCGACGCGCTCCCATTGCCCTGTGCGCTCGTTGTACGTGTACTCGGTTTCCATCTCGTGCTCCCCTTTCGTGCTCCCGTGTGGGGAGGTACTAGGCCCCTCCCCATTGGCCTGTTGTGTCTAGCAGGTGCATGCCCTGCTGTATCCGATGCCCTTACCAATGATGGTGTTGTCGCGGTGGCTGGTGATGTTAACAACGTTGCGCCACTCGCCAGCAACCTTTGTCCACTCGGTGCCATCGTCGGCGGTCCAGATAACCTTCTTCTGCCAGTGGCTTCCGTTGGTGTTGATGTACTCGCTTGCGCCCTTCCATACATCATGCTTGCCACAGTTGCTGCCGTTGTAAACCATGATGATTGCCATCTGCTGCTTCATCTCGTGCTCCCTTCGCTCTGGGGTTGCCCTTTGCTCCCCCTCCGTTGGTTATAGTATAGCACACTATGGAGCTGATGGTCACGAGAATTTTTGGATATTTTCGGGCCACAAGTGAATCAAAGTGTCCGCTGGGACGGGGCTGAGACGGATTCGCGTGCATAGCGTCAGTAGAGCTTTGAGACGTAGCCCTCGTTGCGACGCTTGCCTATCATGATTCTTGCGCAACAGGCCGCACTGTCCGCCGCATCGTCGTGCTCGGCGTCCTCTGTGTAGTCGCAGACCTGAGAGATGTATTCCTCGTCGGTGCCGTTTACGAATACCACGTCGGGCCAGACCTGCTTGAGGTAGGTGACAATCTTGATGTGCTTGTTCTCGTGTTCATTATAAGGTACGACGGATGCGCCCTTCTCCTTGAACGCCCTCGCGCTGTATCCCTTGTCGGCGTTCGTCTCGGTGTAGAGCCTTCCGAGCATGAGCCTCTGGTAGTCAACCATGATGAGCGGCATGCAATCGTCCACGTGCTTTCGCCAGAGCTTGCCGTAGACGTAGTACTTGCCGTCGTGGACCGCCATGGCCGTGAAGGCTGTGTAGTCCTCGCCGTAGTATGCCGCGTCGACGTGGCACAGCCCGTGGTAGACCATCTCGTGGCTCGCGCCCGTCTGTGGGTTGGTGAATATCACATCGTCTGACGGTATGAACCGTAGCTCGTAGTTAGCCGCCCACAGGCTCGGGGTCATGCGTTCCTTGATGTGCTTGGCGTCCTCCTCCGTCATGACCTCTGGCATGGTAGTGTAGTCCCACTTGCGGGGCTTCGGCATCAGGCTGCCAGCATCGTCAACATGCCACGGGGTCATAGTGTTCACGATCCTGCCACCACGGTTCTTGATGTTCTGTAGCTCCATGTAGACGGACTTGGTGTGCTCGCGCTCCGCCCTCGAAGTCCTGTCCTTGAGGTTCACTATATCGTCCGTGAATATCACGTCGTAGTGCTTGCCCGTCAGCGAACCGTTGACGCCCATCCCCGTGAGCTGCGAGCTTCCGCGCGGGTCGTTGGTGAGGTTGGTCGATAGCTCGTTCTGGGTCGATGTCGTAAGTACGACCTGCACGCCCCATATCGCCAATGAGATTGCCCGCGTGTCCTCGGATTCGAGCATCTTCCTCACCTGCGCTATGACCTCCTTCACGTCGGAGTCGGTCTTGCGCATGAACGCTATGCGGAGGTTCGGGTACAGGACCATCATGAGCGCCAGCGAGCCAGCGACGCAGGTTGTCTTTCCAGAGCCACGGAACGCCTGAATGGTGGCATCCTCCTTGCCGAAGGCCATCGTCCGCATCCACTCGCGGTATGCGGGACTCTTCCTGCCAAAGCCCATGAGCCGCAGGTAGTTGTCGGGCCTGTCCTTTATGTTGCGTATGAGCTGTTCGGCGTCCATCTAGTCCTCTGACAGAATGCGTTCCACTCTCTCCCTTGCCTGCGGGTCGATGGTGTCCACCTCGACGCGCTGGACGGGCTGCTCGCCCAACGAGTTGCGAATCTCCACGAACGCCTTGGTGTCACCGTTCATTGCGAGCTGGAACTGCTTCATGCACATGGCGGTAATACCGTCGATTTCGTTGCCGTGGGCGTCCGTGTACTGCTTGGAGCATATGGCCTCGAACGCCTCGCGTATGCTCTTCCGCTTGGCTCTCGTCTCGGCGCTCTTCTTGCCGCCCTTCCTCGCTTCCTCCACGGTTAATGTGTGACGCGGGTTTCCGTTCTTAAGGCCTGCCATCGTACTCGTACCTCCATTCTACGCCCTTGTATTTCCATCGGTATCCGAATGCTGTTTTTCTCTTTCCAGCGGCGCACCTTTGTATGCTGCTTCCTCTTACGCCTAGAGCTTTCCCAGCTTCTATGCCGCTTTCGTATTCTGCTATGAGGTTTCCGTCCAAGTCGTACTGTTCCACTGGCTTTGATGTCGGATGGTCCTTGCCGTGCTTGCCAGTCATGTCGAAGTTCCTCGCTGGGTCGGTGATTAGCCCTGTCTTGATTGCGTGTCTAGTGTTCTGCGAGTACGTGCACCACTCTAGGTTCTCGGCCCTGTTGTCGGTCTTGTCACCGTTCTTGTGGTTCACGCATCGTGCATCCTTTGGTTTGTCTAGGAATGCCTCCGCGACCAGTCTGTGCGGCTTCCTCACGTACAGCTTGCCCTTTATCCATAGGTTGAGATATAGGTATCCGTTCTTTGCAAGCCGCAAGGTCCGAATTTTGACTCGCCTGTTGCCCTTGTTGTCCGTCAGGCTGCGAACCCTTCCGAGATTAGACACCTCGTATCTTCCCTCGAAACCCCTTATCGGCTTCCATATCTCTTCTGGCATCTGCAACATGCCTCCCTATGAAAACAGCCCACTAGGTTGCAGCTAGCAGGCTTGCTCTAAGTATAGCGCATTCTGCAACCATGCATGATGAATTATACCATAGCTAGTCGAGAAATGCCCGTGTCGCGAATCAGCGCGAACGCCTTGAGAAAGTCGCTGTCGCTGGCGTTCCCCTCGGTGACTATCCTAATCGCGTTGAGCACCATGACGTCCTTGCGAGTGGCGTCCTTTCCATTCACCTTGGCTGGCATCGCTAGGTACTCTTCCAGCATCTCGCGTATCTCGCGCTTCTTGCGACGAGCCTCGCCAGACGCCTTGCCGCCCTTCGACGCTTCCTCAACGGTTAGCTTGTGCGCCGCTGGTATGAGGTTCTGTTCGTTAGCCACGGCTGTAAATCCTCTCTATGCCCCTCATGGCCCCTGCGTAGTCACCGTGCTTCGCCTGCCCAATGAGCGTCTTTCCCTGCTGATTAGTCAGCTCCCCACGTTTGACGCATGCGGCTATCACCTTGCAGAGGTCTTTCACTTGCTTGCCCATCTATGCCTCCACCTTGCGTGCCGTCTCTCCCGTGAGGCTCTGCCAGCGCTCTATGATTACGTCGCAGTAGCTTGGGTCAAGCTCCATGCACCTGCACTCCCTGCCAAGCTGCTCGCATGCTATGAGTGTCGTTCCGCTTCCCGCGAAAGGCTCCGCAACGACATCGCCAACATCCGTGAATGCCTTGATGTACTCGGCTGGCAGGCCTACTGGAAACACCGCTGGATGCTTTTTTCTCATTTCTCCAGTGTAAAGCGTGACGGAAACAACGCTCTCCATCTCTTTTAACGGATTCGATGCATCGCCTATTGACGCACTTCCAGACTCCACTGGCCTCATCGTGCCGTCAACGTTCCTCCTCGTTTTTCTTGCTAGGACACCGATGTTCTCAGGCTTCTTCTCCCAAGTCTTGTTGAGTGGCTTGTCCTTCTTTCCGAAGACAAATATGAACTCATGGCGAATAGGAACAAGACTATCCTGCATTCCGATGGAGCCGCACATCATCTTGTCCCACACGTTCCACGCCATCAACTTGAGTCCTGCGCCATGAGCTGCTGCGATGTAGTCATCCCAATACTGGACAATCTCGTGGTCTTGGCGCTTTATTCCCAGATTAACTGCCTGATACTCGCAGTGAGGCTCATACGCTGGGATGAATCGTGCCAGAAGCTCCGTCGAAAGCTCCTTGCCGCCGTTGTACGTTCGCATATCTGCGTAGGGAGGGCTGGTGAACAAAAGTTCTGCACGTGCTCCGTCCATGAGCATCGAAACGCTCTCTGGGTCGGTGCTGTCACCGCACATGAGCCTGTGCCGACCGAGCTGCCATACGTCACCACTCTTGACGATTGATGGTGCATCCTCTGGCACTTCGTCTTCCACGATATCGGTCTGCTCGCCGCCGAGTCCTCCGAAATCGAACTCCGACGCCTCGAAGTCGAACATGGTCATGTCGAAGTCTACCTCTAGCCCCTCAAGCTCGACGGCAAGTGCATCAATGTCCCACGTCGCGGCCTCGGCAACCTTGTTGTCTGCCAGTCGGTATGCGTTGACCTGCGCGGGAGTTAGGTTGTCGGCCACGACCACGGGAACAGTCTCCATGCCTAGCATCTTCGCCGCCTTCAACCGCGTGTGGCCCGCGATGATGGTGCCGTCCGTGTCAACGACGATGGGCTGCTGCCATCCGAACTCTCGGATTGAGTTAGCCACATACTCCACCGCTTCATCGTTGTTGCGCGGGTTGTTGGGGTATGGGTGAACGTCATCGATGGGGCGCCACTGGATTCTGGTTTTGTCATCCATTATGCGTGTGCCTTTCTCTTGCTTGTGGACTTGTTCATTATTGCTCCCCGTATCCAAAGTCCGTCTGCACGTCACCAGTGATGAAGTCGAACGTTGCCCTCAACCTGCGAATGTCGCGCCACTTGCCACGTCCCACGTAGTCTGGGTTGATTGAGAACGTGTTGTTGGCAACCTTGCGTATCAGTCCCTTGTCCTTTAGCTCCTTCAATGCCTTGTCGAACATGCTCTGCTTGATTCCGAGGTTGTTCTGGATGTTCCTGCGAAGGACGGGGTTGAGGTAGACCAGCTGCTCGTACTC
>ODAI011600641.1_pt1 | contig 41030 bp, 30 predicted proteins | sample 1539321 | NCBI WGS metagenome assembly ODAI01 (sample SAMN02144231, study PRJEB22623) | gut metagenome | biome: sheep rumen | host: Ovis aries | place: New Zealand
ATTATATCGATTGGTACAATAATACTAGAATAAAAATGAAGTTAAAAGGAATGAGCCCGGCAAAATACCGAGCTCAATACTTAGAGAGTAAATAACGTGTTTAACGTCTAACTTTTTGGGGGCACTTCAATTGGACACACCCTTTTCTACGAGTTTTTTCTTGATTCATGAGTAATAAGGTCCAATTCGGGCAAATTGTATATATTTTTACCCCGACAGGCTTATAATTCGCGAATTTTATCTAAATTTGCGGCGTGATGGACGAGTACACCCGATATTTTGAGTTTTTACGCTATTGTCTGAGCGAAGAGCCGACGCCCCCTGCGTCTTACCAAGAAATCGACTGGGAGCGTCTCTACGTCTTTGCCCGCCACCAGACCGTGGAGGCCACTTACTGGCGTGGCATTCAGCGGCTTGACCGTCAGGGATTGGTGAAATTGTCAGAGGAAGCCGTTCTCACCTGGATGGCCAGGACAAAAAAGATAGAGCGCCGCAACGCCCTGGTATATCAGAAAGCCGCTTGGGTATGGAAGAATTTCCAGAAAGAGGGTTTCCGCTCCTGTGTGCTCAAAGGTCAGGGCAACGCCCTGCTCTACCCCACTCCTCTGATGCGTACCCCCGGAGACATCGACATCTGGGTGGAAGGAGGTGACAAGAAAGTGATTGCCTACGTCGACTCCATCGTTCCCGGCATGAAGCGCACTTATCATCACATCGATTTCCTCAATGCCGGGAAAGTGCCAGTGGAGGTGCACTACCGTCCGTCGTGGATGAGCAATCCTTGGCACAACAAGCGTCTGCAGCAATGGTTTTGCGACCACGCTGAGGCATGTTTCTCCAACAAAGAAGAAGAATGGGGTTTCTGCGTGCCCACTTATGAATTCAACTGCGTATTCCTGCTCTCTCACCTTTATGTCCACCTGCTGAGGGAGGGAGTGGGCCTTCGCCACCTCGTGGACTACCATCACCTGCTATCGAGGAACACCGCACAGAAGCCACCCTCCGTGAAGACGCTGAAGCACCTCGGCCTGCATGGCATCGCCGGCGCAGTGATGTGGGTGCTCCATCATCATCTGGGACTGAGCGAAGAGAAATTGATCTGTGCCCCAGATGAGAGGCGCGGCCGTCTGCTCTTCCGCGAGATGATGGAAGGCGGCAATTTCGGGAAATTCGACGAGCGCGCCCTGGGCGGAGACACCAAGAACGCATGGCGCCACAATGCGAAGACCGCCCTGCGCGACATCCGGCTGGTGAGGTATTTTCCCTCCGAATGCCTCTGTGAGCCATTCTTCCGCATCTGGCATTACTTTTGGCGTCGCCACCACTGAGGAAGGCTTATTCCATCACGCAAGCCTCCACATTTCTCATGCCATTGAGAAATGCGCTGGCCTCCATCCGTTTTTTTCCCGCCATCTGCAAGGCGTCTATCCGCAGCACACCATCACCAGTCGCCACAAACAGTTTGTTTTTCTCCACCGAAATTGTTCCAGGTTTGCCGGCAGGCATCCGTTCTGGGCATTTGGCTGTCTTGAACACCTTCACCACCACCGGATTGCCTGAATCCTGCGTCATCATGGTCCATGCCCCGGGATAGGGGCTAAGTCCGCGTACGAAATCATAGATACGTTTTGAAGGAAGCGACCAGTCGATGCGGCAAGTCTCCTTGAAGATTTTTGGTGCCGGGTGCAGGATCATGCCCTCGGCAGTCATCTCCTCCTGCGGGACCGCCTTCACCTGACCGTCACCTGCGAGGATGAGGTCGATGGTCTCCAAGGCCACCTCCGCCCCCAAGCGCATCAGTCCGTCATAGACATATTCCACGTCGGCATCATCCGGAATCTCAAAAGGCCGTTTCATGATCACTCTTCCCGTATCGATGTCGTGGTCGAGGAAGAAAGTAGTCACCCCCGTCACCGTCTCGCCATTGATCACCGCCCAATTGATCGGTGCAGCGCCCCGGTATTGCGGCAACAAAGCCGCATGCACGTTGAACGTCCCCAGCCGCGGCATGCCCCACACCACTTCGGGAAGCATCCTGAAGGCCACCACCACCTGGAGGTCAGCCTCAAACTCCCTCAGGCGTTCGACGAAGTCAGGGTCTTTCATCTTCTCCGGTTGCAGCACAGGAATACCCTGTGCCAAGGCATACTGCTTCACCTCCGAAGGTTGGAGCACACTGCCATGCCGTCCTACAGGTTTGTCGGGTTGGGTGACGGCAGCCACCACATTGTATCCGCCCTCCACGAGGGCTTTCAAGGTGCCCACGGCAAACTCCGGAGTGCCCATGAACACGATTCTGAGGTCTTCTTTTCTCATTTGGCAAAAAAATTGGTTGATAAAAGCTTACGGCCATTACCGCAAGGTCATTCCGCCGACATGTCGGCCACCATCTGACGGTAGACCGAATACATGCGAGTGCGGCTGATATATCCGATCAGGTGGGATTCGGTATCGGTGACAGGCAATGCGGCGGCATTTGTCTCATCAAACTTCTTCATCACATCCTCCATCGGGTCGTCGACCCCCAGTGTAGCGGCTGGAGGCGTCATCAGTTGCTCGACGGTGAAATGATTGTATAGTTCGGTGCGGAACATCACGTTTCGGATGTTGTTGAGGTCCACTTCGCCGAGAAGTGTACCCGCCTGGTCGAGAACGGGCAGGAAATTCGTTGAGCTCATGCTGATCACATTAACCAGGCGTCCCAGAGGCATGTCAGTCCCCACGGAAGTGAAATGGCGGTCGATGATGCTGTTGAGATTCATCAAGGTCAGGATGGCCTTGTCGGTATGGTGTGTGATGAGTTTTCCCTCCCTGGCAAGCCTCATGCCATAGATGCTATGAGGTTCGAAGATGATGATGGTGAGATAGGCACAGATGCTCACGATCATAAGCGGAATGAACATCTCGTATCCCCCGGTGATCTCAGCGATGAGGAAGATGCCCGTAAGCGGAGCATGCATCACGCCCGCCATGACACCCGCCATGCCCAGCAGTGCGAAATTTTTCTCGGGCAGGTAGATGCTGATCTCATTGATGTTCCATAGCCGGGAAAAGAAAAAACCGGCGAACGCTCCGATGAAGAGAGAAGGAGCGAACGTACCTCCGCATCCACCGCCGCCATTGGTAGCGGAAGTGGCGATGACCTTTGTGGCCAGCACCAGTCCCACATACACCATGAGCAAATGGCCGTTGCCATAGAACAAGGAGTTGTTGAGTATGGTTTCCCAGTCGGCCTCCGTACGGCCGTTGAGCAAGATATTTATGCTTGAATAGCCCTCGCCATACAGAGAGGGGAAGAGGAAGATCAGGCTGCTCAGCAGCGATCCACCCAAGAGAAGTTTCACATAAGGCCGGTCGCCGATTTTCGAGAACACATTCTCACAAGCGGTCATCAACCGGATAAAATAAAGGCTCACCAACCCGCAGAAGATCCCCAGCAGGATGGTGGCCGGCACACGCTCCACCTGCCAAGCCGCATCGAGAGTGAAATGGAAGAGAGAGTCGCTGCCCACAAGGATATACGTAAAGCAGGTGGCAGTGACGCAAGCGATGAGGATAGGAAGAAGCGACGCCATGGTGAGGTCGATCATCAGCACCTCGAGGGTGAAGACCAGTCCTGCGATGGGAGCTTTGAAGATGCCAGCGATGGCCGCCGACGCGCCACATCCCACGAGCACCATCATGGTCTTCCCGTCGAGCCGGAAAGTCCGTCCGAGGTTACTACCGATGGCCGATCCGGTGAGTACGATAGGAGCCTCGGCACCCACGCTTCCGCCGAATCCGATGGTGATGGCCGAAGCGATGACCGAGCTCCAGCAGTTGTGTGCCTTCAGCCGGCTCTGTTTTCGGCTGATGGCATAGAGGATTCGTGTGATGCCGTGGCTGATATTGTCCTTGACGACATATCTCACGAAAAGCGACGTGAGATAGATGCCCACGACAGGGAAGACGAGGTAGAGCCAGTTGAACGACTCGATATGGAAGCCATGGGTGAGCAGGGCCTCGATCTGGAAGATCAAGCCATGCAGCACGAAGGCGGCGACTGCAGCGAAGATGCCCACCAGGAAACTGAGCACAAGCGTGAACTGCCGGTCAGCCACATATTGCTTCCGCCACTCATTGATTTTGTCGGTCACCGACATGCTGTTCTCGACAGTAGCATCCTCCATGGGCACACAGGTTATTTCCGGATCACCTCCACTTGGCCGTCAGGTCTCAATCTGACGATCGACGACGGGGTATGTGGTTTTTTCTCCTGCCGGCGTGAAGTGCACACATAGTCGACCGCCTCCAGCAACTCGGGAGAGATATCGCAATAGTTGGAAGCCGGCGGCTGTCCGCTGAAATTGGCGCTGGTAGAGACGATGGCTTTTTGGAAGCGATAGCAGAGTTGCTGCGAGAACGGCTCACGCGTCACCCTGATGGCCACCGAACCATCGTCGGCCAAGAGGTTGGGAGCCAGGTTGACCGCTCCGTCGAGGATCACGGTGACCGGTTTGGTCGCCAGTTCTATGACATCCCAGGCCACATTAGGCACATTCCTGACATACCGCTGCAACCGCGCCTCGCTGTCGACGAGGCATATCAAAGCTTTGGAGTCCACCCTACGCTTGATCTCGTAGACCCTGGCTACGGCATCTGCATTGGTGGCATCGCATCCTATGCCCCAGACCGTATCTGTGGGGTAAAGGATCACGCCTCCGCGGCGCATCACCTCGACCGCCGCATTCACATCCTTATCGTAATTGCTCATGTTCGTTAATATAAATGCCTCCCCACCCCACTCCGAAGGGACACCACCCCAAGCCACTTCGAAGGAGGGGATGTATCGTCGGATGTCTTTGGAGTATTCTTGCGGGAGAATGTTATCCGTTTTCCTCGTTTCGGAAAGAATGCTGCAAAAGTAGGGAAAAAATCCAAGATAGAGAAATTTTCGGGATGTTTTATGTGCAGCGTGAGGCCAAGAGGTTGTGGCAGCCGTTGTCATGCACTACTCGTAGTGCCTGATTCTCACCTCTATGCCGTCGTCCTTGAGTTGTGCAGCAATGCCACTTACATCGGTCTGTCCGTAATGATAAGGGAACAGCACCTTGGGTTTCACCATTCTGGCCGCACCGACGAGCTGGTCTGTGGTCATCGTAAATGGCTGGTTGCAAGGCAGGAAGGCGACATCGATATCCTTGATACTGTTCATCTCAGGAATATCCTCCGTATCGCCAGCGACATAGATTCTCAAGCCATCCACGGTGATGATATAGCCATTGTCTCTTCCTTTGGGATGAAACTGCAGGTGACCCTCAGTGGTGTTGTAGGCAGGAACGGCCACCACTGTGATGTCGTCGGAGATTTTGGTCTCATCGCCATTGCCCATGACCTGACCATAGCCAAGCATATCGCCACACCGCTTGTTGGTGACCAGAACCGTCTTGTCAGCGGTCAGGGCCTTGATGGCCTCTTTGTCGAAGTGATCACCATGCTCATGTGTCACGAAGATATAGTCGGCCTTCGGGAAGGCACTGTAGTCGATGGTACGGTTGCCCAGTTTGGTCACCGGGTCGATCTCTATTTCTTTTCCATCATATTCCATCCGGATGCTAGCATGCACCAGCGCATGGAATTTGACCGTCTTCCCGCTTTTGGTCTTGAACACATCCACCTCATAGGTAGAGGTTGTCACCGGTTTCTGTGCATCCCGCCAAGCGACGATCCCTCCCTTGAGGTTGACACACCGGTATCCCTCTGCCGCCAACCGTCCGGCGGCGGAAGAGGAGCGGCGCCCACTCCTGCAATAGACAGCGACAGTCTTGTCTCTGTTCAGCGCAGCTTTCGCCTTTTCGAGGAAATCATCCTCGCCCTGGTCGATATTGAGCGCGCCGGTGATATGTCCCTCCGCATACTCCTTTGGAGTGCGGACATCCAGCACCACAACACCAGGTTCATCGATCAACGAAGAGAAGCCCTCCACGTCGGCATTCTCAAAATTCTGTTGGCCGCAAGCCGATGCCAGTCCAAGGCTGGCCAACAAGCAGGTTAAAAAATGTCTCATACGGATAGTATTATTAGGATTATTGACACTTGACTTATTCCACCCGGCTACGGAAATAATCGTGAAAAGCCATATAAAGGTCAGGGACGATCCTTTATATGGCTTTCTGCTTATTCCTGGATGCGGAATTAGATTTCCCAACCGATGGCGGAGGCCCCGAGAACAGCAGCGGAAGCGCCGTCGAGACCGCTGATCAGGAACTTGGCCTTGCCCTTGAAGATCGGGAGCACATTCTTCTCATAGCCCTCCTTGATGGGATTCATGATCAGGTCGCCGGCTTTCACCAGTCCACCGAAGAAGATGAAGGCCTCTGGAGAAGAGAAGGCCGCGAAGTCGGCACAAGCAGCGCCGAGCATCTCGCCAGTGAACTGGAACACCTCATTGGCCAGTTCATCACCCTTGCCAGCTGCGATGGAAACATCGAGCGACGTAATATCCTCTGCCTTCATCTCACGAAGCAGAGAAGGCCGGTTGGTCGTATCGAGCAACTCACGTGCAGAGCGTGCCACACCCGTGGCAGAGCAATAGGCCTCAAGGCATCCCTTTCGTCCGCAACCACACAGGCGTCCGTTCTCACGTCGCATGATGACATGGCCGAGTTCGCCAGCGAACCCATCGCAGCCATAGACCAGTTGGCCATTGATGACGATACCCGATCCGCCACCGGTGCCGCGCGTGATCACGATGAAGTTTTTCATGCCACGGGCCACGCCGTAAGTCATCTCGCCGATGGCAGCCGCATTGGCGTCATTAGTCAGGGCGACGGGGATTCCCAGCCTGTCGCTGAAGAGTTTGGCCAGAGGCACCACGCCGTCATGTCCCCACGAAAGGTTGGGAGCGAACTCTATCGTACCATTATAATAATTTCCATTTGGAGCGCCGATACCCATCGCCTTGATGTTCTCGATGCCACCGACTTGTTCGATGATGACCTGAAGAGCGGTGACAGAAGCGTCGACATAGTCCTCCACCTTGTCATATCCCTGCGTCTTGATGGCAGTCGTGGCCTTGATCTCACCACGGCTGTCGACGATTCCAAACACGGAGTTGGTACCACCCAGGTCCAATCCTATTACATACGGTTTCATTGTAGATTGTTCGTTCATAATATTTCTTTAAAAGAGTAGATTCACATAGACTGCAAAGATATGAAAAAAAGAAGATGCCACAAACTTTTACATCTAAAATTTGCTTCTTTCATAAAAAATTAGCAATTTTGCAGTCGATATGCCTTTTGAGTTTCACATCAACATATTAGACACTATCTTTAAAGGACTGGTAATCGGTATACTTGCATCCGCCCCGATGGGACCAGTAGGCATATTGTGTGTTCAGCGCACGCTCAACAAAGGGCGGTGGTATGGTTTCGTGACCGGTCTGGGAGCCACGGCCAGTGATTTGTTCTATGCCCTTGTCACTGGTGTGGGCATGAGTTTTGTGATGGATCTGGTGAACAACGCCCAGAACCGTTTTTTCCTCCAGATCACCGGCAGCATCATGCTGCTGATATTCGGCATTATCAGTTTCCGCTCCAACCCCACAAAGAACATGCACCACAGCGGCTTGACCAAAGGCACCTACCTGCACAACGGTGTCACCGCCTTTCTGGTCACGCTGTCCAACCCCCTCATCATCTTGCTTTTCATGGCCATTTTCGCACAGTTGGCCTTCATCATTCCCGGCCATCCCGTGGAGATGTGCATCGGCTATCTGAGCATCGTGGGAGGAGCTTTGCTGTGGTGGTATGGGCTGACATGGCTGATTGACAAGTTGAAGAACATTTTCGAAGACTATGGCATTGTGCTCATCAACAAGATCATCGGCAGCGTGGTGATCGTATTCTCCCTTATCGTACTGTTTGGCACGGTATTCAATCTTTTCACCATCCACTACTGAGTGGTTGCCCCTTTTATTGATCATCCCGTCTAAATTACGACTATCCCATATGTTTATCGCACAACAACTGAGAAAACAAAACATTGCTGAGTATCTGCTCTATATGTGGCAGGTGGAAGACCTCATACGCGCCTACGGTTGTAATCTCGCCAAACTCAAGCGCGAGTACATCAGCCGTTTCGACTACTCCGAGGAAGACAAGGAAGAACTCACCGACTGGTATGCCAACCTCATCAGAATGCTCACCCAGGAAGGATGCCGTGAGCAGGGCCACTTGCAAATCAACAAGATCGTGGCACAAGACCTCAACGAACTGCATGGCCGGCTGCTGAACAGCAGTCTTTTCCCCTTCTACCGTTCGGAATACTATAAGGTGCTACCCTTCATCGTAGAACTGCGGAAGCGCGGCAGCGACCCCAATGAGAACGAGGTGGAGACCTGCCTCAACGCCCTTTATGGCGTCATGCTGCTCCGCCTGCAAAAACGCGAGATCTCGCCCGACACCCAACATGCCATCAACGAGATCACGACACTTATCGGCATGCTCTCCGACTACTACCAGAAAGACAAGACCGAAGGACTCCAATTTGAAGAATAAAACCCAAAACGATCATGAACATACTCATCACAGGCTGCAACGGCCAACTGGGCAATGAGATCCAACTGCTGGAAAAAGATCACGCCAACCACCGGTTTTTCAACACCGACATCGACGAACTTGACATCTGCGACCAGGGAGCCGTGGACAGCTACATCGAAGAACACCAGATAGACGGCATCGTCAACTGCGCCGCCTACACCGCAGTGGACAAAGCGGAGAATGACAAGGAGAAATGCACGACGCTCAACACCATCGCCCCCGCTTATCTGGCCAACGCCGTGCAGCAGCGCGGCGGATGGATGATCCACATCTCTACCGACTACGTATTCAACGGCAAGCACTTCCTCCCCTACAAGGAAGACGACACGCCATCGCCCGACAGCGTGTATGGCAGTACGAAACTGGCTGCTGAACTTGGTGTCTCCAAGCTGTGCCAGCGCACGATGATTATCCGCACCGCATGGCTCTACAGCACCTTTGGCCACAACTTCGTGAAGACGATGCTGCGCCTGGGCAAGGAGAAGCGGGAGTTGGGCGTGGTAGCCGATCAGATCGGCAGCCCCACCTATGCCCGCGACCTGGCCAGGGCCATCATGGCCATCATAGAGAAAGGTGTGATCCCCGGAGTCTATCACTTCTCCAACGAGGGTGTCATCTCCTGGTATGATTTCGCCAAGGCCATCCACCGCTTGGCCGGCATCACCGGCTGCCATGTCCGTCCGCTGCACACCGAGGAATACCCCACGCCAGCCCACCGGCCGCCCTACAGTGTGCTCGACAAGACCAAGATCAAGCAGACCTTTGGCATCGAAGTGCCTTATTGGGAAGAATCACTCGCCGACTGCGTCAAGGCACTCCAACAAGTGATTTTCTGACCTTCACATTCATGGATCGCACAAGGAACGTGAACAAAGCTTAAGATGGCGACACAAGTGAAAATCGAAGACAGCATCCGCAGAGCATACCTCTCTGCGGAAGTGGACAGAGATGAGCTCAGCAAGTTCATCACCGTCCTCACAGTCTATCTCCACGAACTTGACCAGAACAAAGACGAGGAATACAACAAGAAACTCATCGACCGATTCCTCTCCGCCGCATTTTATGAAGGCCGCCATGCCATCAACACCAACGCATCCGCTGACCTAGCCATTTTCGCTGATGCCAAAGCCAAAGGCAGCCATCCTGTAGTGCTTTTCGAAGTGAAAGGAGTGAACAGCAGCGAGATGGTCAAGCCCGGGCAACTCAACAAGAAAGCACTCCATGAACTGGTGCTCTATTACCTCCGTGAGGAAATCGCAGCTCGGAACACCGATATAAAGCACCTCATCATCACAGACGGTTGGCATTGGTTTATCTTCGACAAACAGAATTTCTACGACTGTTTCGCCAGCCGCAAGGCATTTTCCGACAGCGTGCTCAAAGCCGACCAAGAAGGCAACAAGACCAAATACATCTACGATCAGGTCATCAGACCAGAAATCGCAGCGGTCGAAGGAAAACTCAGATATACCTATGCCGACCTGACAGAACTACGGGGGGTCAAAGAAGAGAGACTCCTGAAAAGCAAGAAGCTCAAAGGCATCTACAAGTTGTTTTCCCCAACCCACCTCTTGAAACAGCCTTTCCTCACCGACCACAACCAGCTGAACACAGGTTTCTATTATGAACTGCTTCATATCATGGGTCTTGAGGAAGTGATGGTGGACAACATAGCCCGCATCCGACGCTGCCGGGAACAAGGACGTCAGCCACACTCACTGATGGAAGAAACCATCAGTTTGCTCGACGAGATCGGAACCATCCACAGTGAGGAAGAAAGAGAGGATGCCGCTCTCGGCCTAGTGCTGACATGGGTCAACCGCTTGCTTTTCCTCAAGTTGCTGGAAGCACAACTGGTGAGTTTCAACGAAGATAAAAACAGGAAATTCCTCCTGCCCCATCGTGTGCCCAATTACCGTGCATTGAACGACCTCTTCATCCAAGTGCTGGCCAAACCAGTCGAGACCCGTATCATGGAGATGAAAGACCAGTTTGAGGACGTGCCCTACCTCAACAGCAGTCTCTTTGAATACACCCCACTCGAGTTGAGGCATGTGCGCGTACGCGAATTGCGAAGTGGCAGGATGACGGTGATGAAGAACACACGCATCCATGACGACGACCATCACCGCATCAAAGGAGAATTGCCCACGTTGGAATACCTTCTGCGATTTCTGGATGCCTATGACTTCAGCGGTGCCCCCATCCAGCATGACAAGGAAGAAGAAGACAGCACCATCATCAACGCCGCGGTGCTCGGCAACATCTTTGAGAAAATCAACGGTTACAAGGATGGTGCATTCTTCACCCCTTCCTATATCTCCGAGTTTATCAGCCGTGAGACCATCAGGCGGATCGTCGTCGATAAGCTTAACACCGCCAAAGGGTGGACATACCCGGATTTCGACACGTTGAAAGACGAAGTTCATTTCACCCGCCAGATGCGCCAGGAAGCCAACGCCATCATCAATTCCATACGCATCTGCGATCCCTCTGTAGGCAGCGGTCACTTCCTCGTCGCAGCGCTCAACGAGTTGATAGCCATCAAATCTGAGCTGGGCATTCTGGAGTATCATGACGACGAGCACAGCAAAATCAAAGACTACGACGTCACCGTCATCGACGACGAGCTTGTGATCCGCAACGACGAGAGCATCTTCAAATACAAGCGAGGCGACCGAAGCAGCTATCTGCTGCAGCGGGCCCTCTTCGAGGAAAAACGCATCCTGATAGAGAACTGTCTCTTCGGTGTCGACATCAATCCCAAGAGCGTGGAGATCTGCCGTCTGCGCCTGTGGATAGAACTGCTGAAAAGTTCCTATTACGAACAAGGCGAACTCCGTGTGCTGCCCAACATCGACATCAACATCAAGTGCGGCAACGCTCTGGTGTCCAAATACCCCGTGCGTGTAGGCAAAGGTGTGATAGACAACGAGAAACGAGAACTCCTGCAGGAGTACAGGCAACTTGTGAGTCGCTACAAGAGTTGCCGCGACAAGGCTATCAAGCGGCAAATCAGCGAAAGCATCCACAAGTTGTGCACAGGTGAGATGGTGCTTGACATACAGCAACGCAATCTTTTCAATGTGTCAGACGACGTGATCAACAGTGTGCTCGACTGGTCGCTGGTATTCCCGGAAGTGCTCAACGAACAAGGGCAATTCACCGGTTTCGATGCCGTTATTGGAAACCCACCCTATATCAGCCTGCAGTCAATGCCCGAAATGTCAGAGCTTTATGGCAAGCTCAGATACCTGAACAGAGACAACTACCGCGTGCCGCTCTACAAGACCTACTCCTCCACAGGCGATATCTACAACCTGTTTTTCGAAAGAGCGCTCCATATCCTCAAGCCCAAGGGTTATCTATGTTTCGTAACCTCAAACAAATGGTTACGCTCCAATTACGGCACAAGCACACGCAGCATGTTTACCTCAGAAGCCAATCCGTTGCTTCTTGTGGATTTTCCCGGGCAGAAACTCTTCAGCAAAGCCACCGTGGAAGTATGCATTCTGCTGGCTAGCCAAGAAAGCTACAAGGGTCAACTGCAAGCATGCTCCCTCGTCAGGAAAGAGGATGACCTATGGAAATATGTCCACAGCCACCTGACGACATGCAGTTTCGTCGGCACAGGAGACTGGGTCGTCCGGACGAGAGAGGACCAAGCCATCCTGAAGAAAGTGAGCGAGAAGAGCAAACTGCTTGGAGAATGGGGCAACAAGATAAACAGGGGTATCCTTACGGGCCGAAATGAAGTCTTCATTATCGACATCACTACACGTGAGCGCATCCTTGCAGCCTGCCAGGACGAGGAAGAGAAAGACCGCACTGAGGCACTCATGCGCCCCATCGTGAAGGGCCGTGACCTGAGCCGCTATCATATCAACTACGACAATCGATGGTTGCTCCATATCCACAATGGCATACCCGGGTCAACACCACCAGTGGACATCAACGACTATCCTGCGGTGAAGGCCTACCTTGACAAGCATTGGGAAAAGATAAGAGACAGGTCAGACCAAGGTCAGACGCCATACAATCTGCGCAACTGCGCCTATTGGCCGGAATTCAACCAGCCGAAAATCATCTGGGGAGATTTGGCTGACATACCCAAGTTTTGCTTTGATGAGAAGGGAACTTATTACGGAGACAACACCACTTACTGGATGACAGGAGACCACCTCATATATCTTCTCTGCCATCTCAACTCTCCACTGTCATCCTACCTTTTCAAGAAACTAGGCAACACTACTGGAGCAGGAACAATCAGATGGCAGAAATACAAGATCGAGCAGCAACTCGTCCCCTGCATTTCCACGGAGGCCGAGGAGCGCATCATCGACTGCTACAGGAGATACACTGAGAGCGGTGACAAGAAACACCTGGACGAAGCCTACCGTGTGATTTACGATCACTTAGGACTGACAGAAGAAGAAACAAGACATATCAACCAAGAATCATGAACAATGAAATAGAAAGGCGACGCACCTTCGCCATCATCTCGCACCCGGATGCGGGCAAGACCACCCTGACCGAGAAATTCCTGCTCTTCGGCGGCCAGATACAGGTGGCAGGTGCCGTGAAGAGCAACAAGATCCGCAAGACAGCCACCTCGGACTGGATGGACATCGAGAAACAACGTGGTATCTCCGTGTCGACCTCCGTCATGGAATTCGACTATGAAGGCTATAAAGTAAATATCCTCGACACCCCTGGACACCAGGATTTCGCCGAGGACACCTACCGTACGCTGACCGCCGTGGACTCCGCCATCATCGTGGTCGACGGAGCCAAGGGTGTGGAGACGCAGACACGCAAACTGATGAATGTCTGCCGTATGCGCAACACCCCCGTGATCATCTTCATCAACAAGATGGACCGTGAGGGACGTGACCCCTTCGACCTGCTCGACGAACTGGAGCAGGAACTTCAGATCCACGTCAGGCCCCTTTCGTGGCCCATCAACCAAGGAGCGAAATTCAAGGGAGTCTATAACATCTACGAGAACAAGCTCGACCTCTTCATACCCGACAAGCAACGCGTGACGGAGAAGATGGAAGTCGACGTCAACAGCGAGGAGCTCGACCGCCAGGTCGGTGAGCGTGATGCCAGCCAGCTGCGCGAGGACCTTGAACTGATCGAAGGCGTATACCCGGAGTTCAGTGTCGAAGACTACCGTTCCGCCAGTATTGCCCCCGTCTTCTTCGGCAGTGCGCTCAACAATTTCGGCGTGCAGGAACTGCTCAACTGTTTCGTGGAGATTGCCCCCTGCCCCCGCCCCACCAAAGCCGAGGAGCGTGATGTGGAGCCCGAGGAGGAGAAATTCACCGGTTTCATCTTCAAGATCACGGCCAACATCGACCCCAACCACCGCTCCTGCATCGCATTCTGCAAGGTGTGCAGCGGTCGTTTCCAGCGCAACCAGCCCTACTATCACGTACGGTTGGGGAAGACCCTCCGGTTCAGTTCCCCCACCCAATTCATGGCCCAGCGCAAATCGACGGTCGACGAAGCCTACCCCGGCGACATCATCGGCCTGCCCGACAACGGCATTTTCAAGATCGGTGATACGATGACCGAGGGAGAACAGCTCCATTTCCGCGGGCTGCCCTCATTCTCGCCCGAGATGTTCAAATACATTGAGAATGACGACCCCATGAAAGCCAAGCAGCTCAACAAAGGGATTGAACAACTGATGGACGAAGGAGTCGCCCAGTTGTTCATCAACCAGTTCAATGGCCGCAAGATTATCGGGACGGTGGGCCAGCTGCAGTTTGAAGTCATCCAATACCGCCTGGAGAACGAATACAATGCGAAATGCCGCTGGGAGCCTGTCCATCTGCACAAAGCCTGCTGGATAGAATCAGACGACGAACAAGAGTTGGAAAACTTCAAGCGCAGGAAATACCAATATATGGCGAAGGACCGTGAGGGCCGCGACGTCTTCCTGGCCGACAGCGGCTATGTGCTGAGCATGGCTCAAGAAGACTTCAAGCACATCAAATTCCACTTCACCTCGGAGTTCTAAGACGACTCCAGAGCCCTGCAGCACCATCTCGACACCTTGAGCATGACGCTGATACCAGGCACATCCTTGAGAAGATAGTACTTGTGGCTCTGTCTCACAAGCCGGCCCGTAAGGCCCTTGAGCGGACCATAGCACACTTCCACGGGTGTGCCTGCCTTATGCCGTGCCTCGTCGGAACTGAGGAACTTGCGCATCTCGATTTCGGGATTGCACATTGCCTTGAACTCCACCATCTGCTTGGCGGGTATCTCGTAATATTCCCTCACCTCACGGCTCTTGGTGACCACCGACATCTTGAATTGTCCATTCATCACCAGTTCCCTCATCTCCAGTGCGGTGATACTCTTTTTCACAAAGAGCAGGTTGCTCACCACAGGGCGCAGCTTGCGCTTGGGACGGCCATTCTCATCTTCGTAGACCCGATACTGCATGGGGATGAAAACCTCCAGACCATTCTCCTGAAAATAATCTCTTACCTTCATCTGGTTGCTGGTGAACAACTTGACGGCATACCAAGGTGAAGCGTCTGAACCTTCCATTGCCTGCTGAATGAGCGGCACTGAAAATTTTTTCTCCTGCATAAGTCTGGATAGCTTTAAAAAATTAGGGTGCAAAGATAGTCGTTTTCCTGCGAATGGCCAAGAAATTAACAATTTTTCGGAACTAAGAGCAAGCCAGAAACTACTCAGCACTCCACTTTCCCTTCTTATGACCATCGGGATTTGTCGTTGTTCATCGGGATTTGTAATCCCGATGCTCTGAGTATCAGGATTTTTAATCCGCTAAAAGCGCATTGCAAATGCTGATACTCAATGCGGGCGGATTACAAATCCGCCCGAACAAAGAACAAAAGCAGATCCGCCCGAATGGCTATGCTTACTAAGGTGCTGAGTAATTTCCTGAAAAAAGATAGGCGCGACTGCCCAGGGCAGATGTGACGGGCAAATCCGCAGGACACAGGACAGCAGTGGGGTAGGGGGTGATATTCCTTTTGGGGGATGCCTTATGACTTTGCCGGACTATGAAAAAGGGAGAAGACGGCACCATAATGGACAAAACCTTGGGGGGTGATGCAAATCTGGTGTTGGTTATCCACATATAATAGTCTTTGTGAGAGACAATAATCGAGTGACTCTTTGATGTCTTTCAGATCTATACCAAAAGCATTCAGCCTATCGATGTTGAAAGATCCGTTATAGGCTGCAATGGCAAGATATTTGGATGCAAGTTCACGGGGCGGCAGGAGATATGTGTATTCTTCGGGATAGGAATCCTCGTTCAGATGCTGTTTCGGTTGTGGAGAGAGCTTTCCTATATTGTAGGAGACGCCGTATTTGCTCATGCTTTGAGCCGACAGTCCGAATCCTTTGTAAGATGCTCCGTGAAGCATTCTCATACGTAAGTATGATGAAACTCCTTGGTCTATGTTGTCCTTGGAGAATGTGTTTTGGCCGTAGCGGGCTTTATATCCCATGGAAGTCAGTCCACGGTAATACTGGGTGTACTGGGCCGACAATTCTTCTTTGGTGTATGCCCCCTTGGTTTTTATCATGTTGGTGCGCAACTCATAAAGGGTGACCTGTTGGGGATGCAGTCGGCCTATAGTTTCGAGGTCTTTGTCTATGGTCATGGTGTCCTGTCCTTCCAGACCATACATAAAGTCGAGATTGATCTTCCTGATGCCTGCGTCCCAGGCTTTTGCAAGCCATTCGGCCATTTGCGGCTCACCAGTGCAATTCCTCCGATGCTTGTTCATGATGGCATGGCAGGATGACTGTACGCCGAGAGAGAGCCGGTGCAGTCCATTAGCTGCCATGTTCTTCAGTTTAGCGACAGACAAGGTGCTGAAGGTTGCCTCGATGCTTGGTTCAAAGTCATCAGAGAGATTGACCCCTTCTTTGGCATTTCTGAATATTTCCATCAAAAAAGAGAAGTTGGGGTCGGACAATGCTGTCGGTGTTCCTCCTCCGATGTCAAATCCTTCCAGCGTTAAGTGATCATACCTCTTCTTGAATTCTACGATGTCATGTGCTATGGCCTGAAGATATCTTTTTTGAGTGTTTTCACCAGGGCATAGCATCCTTGTATATTCGCAGAATGAGCATAGCTGCTTGCAGAAAGGGACATGTATGTAGAATGACAGTTGCTGGTCTTGGTCAAATGGCAGTGGGGCAGAATCCCGATAACCGGCCCAGTCATTAGGATCCAGTGGATAGGAAGTATTCCACTGTGATTCATTTTTCCTTGACTCGTATAGATCAGCGATGCTCATAACCTAATAGATGATGTTGTCTTGATGAAATCCCTGCCGCAGGTATTCGCCGTCATACACCAACGATGACTCGCAGTAGCGGGGATTAGAGTAATTGCGCATGTAAATCTCCAGCACCCTGAGATTGTTGTTGTAGAGATAGTTCGAGCACTTGCAGTTGACGCCCCTGTTCATGGACTTGGTGAAGTAAACATGGGGTATGGTTTCAAGATGGATATCCTCCAGGTCGACAAAGTGTTCTCTGCAGAAGTCGTTCACTTTCATCAGAGCCACTAATCCTATACGTGGTATGCCCAGTTCAAGGTTGAAATCGAGCATCCTATGTGCTTCTTCAGCACAGTCAATGTAGCCTCTGATGAGGTTGCAGCTCGAGTTCAGTATCTGCTTGTTGATGCCCTCAAAACAGAAAGCCTTTTCGGGAATCCTGCATCCATACAACTCGGATAGTCTGGAGATGTCATAATGGTGCAGCGACATGGATATGCTGTCCCATCGCGGATGCCGCATCAGCTCTTGCGACTGCGGAAGCAGTCCATTGGTGTTAAGGTGGAGATGGATGTCGTCAAATCCTTCATACTCAATGGAGGCCAGGATCTTGTTCACAAGCAATGATACCATTGACGGTTCACCGCCGGTGACGTTGATCCTGTTGACGCAGATATGCTTGTCCCTCAACTCATGGATGATGGTCATCAGCTTGGGGATATCGAATGTGGTGGAGATTTCCACAGACCCTGCATTGCAGCAGAAAAGGCAATGGGCATTGCATCCCTTGGTGACCTTAACGAACAGGTTCACCGAAGGGATGATTTCTTGGCCCGGTTCGTCCATGATATTGCACCCGTGTGTTTTGATGGCTATCTCCTTGCCGAAAATCTTCATGTATGATGGGTTTCAATGTTGTTCAGCAGCCTTTGCGCCTTCTCCTGATGTCATCTATGACTCTGCGTTTGTCATTCAGGGAGGAGAAATGGATCCTGCCCACTTGTTGGACGAACACTGGCTTCTTGACAGTTCCTACGGGTATGAAATATTGATCTCCGATCAGCTCGTAGTTCCCCTTCCTAACCTCCCGCATGAGGATCGGCATGACAAGAGTCATCTCGTATAGTTCTTTCCCGCGTCGTGGACCTTTTCCTTCGCCGCACGACTTTGTGAAACGGCGGGCTGACAGCTCATCTTTCACATACACAGGTGCAGTACCTCTTTCTTTGGGGAAGAAGACCTCAGGATGGCACGCCCCGTCGTCAGAAAAATCGCTGGCGATGACTGCGTCGATGCCAAGTTCTTCGACTTTTCGGGAGTGATTGGCGAACATGACTTCTTCGAGCCGCTTGTTGTCCAAAACGCCATCGATGGTGATGTTGTCCCATTGCTCGCGCAATCCACTGACGAAAAAGTTGATCGGATAATGGCCTGATGTCGGAAGCGGATCTCCCATATACCGATTGTCTCCGCAATTGAAACGTCCAGTGGCAATGGAGAACAAGTCATCGTGAAGTTGTTCGACATCCTTGTAGCGGCATATGTCATTGAGTGTTTTAAGGAGAATCAGCAGTTTGGCTCTCTGCCGGTTGGCGAAAATGACGTCTATGTCCGACTTTCCATTGTCATTGATGACTGTCTCCATTTTCTGGACGAATGTTCCGAAGTGGAATTCCCCCTTGTCAAACAGCTCGTTTTTATTGTCCTGAACAATCTTCCACATGAGTTCCAGAGAATCTCTATTCACGGTGCCTCGTTTCTGATATTCGGCGATGACCTTTCTAAAATCAGACATGAGTTCTTCGAAACGGTGATATTGCTTTTTGTCGTTAAGCGCCTTGACGATATCCGCAAAAGTGCGGCATTGCCCATACATCATCAGCCTGTAGCTTTTGGGTGCACGGAGGTCTTCCTTGCTTTTCAGTTCGGCGACAAATGATTCGGGAAGACATATGTTTTCAATGGCCAATGCTTCCCCGAATAGGGGAGCGATGTCGCTGTCCTTGAAACCAGCGATACCGCAACCTATTCTCGTCACATAAAAGAATAGTTCCTTGTGGGCCTTGGCGAATTCTATAAATTGGTCCACATAAGGCTGTATGGTGTCTACACCACCTTGCATGGTAGGTATCGCGTAGCTCTTCCCTTGCAGCCCCACTCCCTGTCCCATGACTGCGCCGAATTTGATCCTTGCCGCCCTGGCTGCGCCACCAGCATGGTATCCTTGGAGGTTGCTGCCGAAAACAAAGATCTCATCAGGTTTCAGAAAGGAAATAGCATCGGGGGTGAATTGCGGCCGGACAGAATCGTTATATACACGTTGGTTGAATTTGCAGGATGCATTCGAGCGTGTATGCTCATCAAAATCGTCGTTCACCCGAAGCATCCATTCAGGAAGTTTTGCCTTTGCATTGGAGACAAGCTCTTCGGGCATCTCCTTATAAAAGGCGTAGGCGATCGGACCTGAGATGGCGGCCAGGGTATCGGCATCCCCACCCAACGAGATGGAAAGTTTCAGACAGTCCTCATAATCTTTGCTTTCGAGAAAACAGATGATGGCGGCGGGGATGGTCCTTTGGCATGTCTCGTCGAAATAATAACCTGGCTGGATGTCTGCATAGGTCAGCCCCGACCATTCGGGATAGTATTTGTTCAGGACATGTTGCTTGATATACATCTTGTCTTTGCCCGTCATACCATAATGAATGGCCAGAGCCGTAGCGACAGCTCCTTTAATGCCTTCTGGGTGGTCGTGAGTGGGCAGTGCGGTTTGTGTGGCAAGTTTGATGCATTCTTCTTCACTTCTTGCCATGAATCCGGCCGCAGAGACTCTCATGCCGCTGCCGTTGCCGAAGGAGTGGTATGAGGGTTGTACTTCTCTGGCCATAATCCATCTTGCAAAGCGACCGCCAAATCCTCTGTTGAAGTCTTCACGGCATCTTTTCCAAAGGTTTTCAGCCATATCAAGGTTGTTCAAAAGTGCTTCCGCACAAGCAAAGGTGCAAACTGTGTCATCCGTGTAGGTATTGGAGGGCAGGAGCAGATTCACACCATCATAGTTCTTTGTTCTGCCATGAAATTCGTACGGCATTCCGGCAATGTCGCCAATAGCGGCGCTCAGCAATAGGTTTTTCATTTTCTAATCCTCCTTGTTGTGCTTTAGATTGTTTGGCCTTTTTTCTGTTATAGAATCTCCTTGGATTTAGAATTCCAAGCGGAATCCTTTCTGCTTTAACTCGTTGTAACTCTCTATATTGAAGCTGTAGAGATTCGCCTCGCGCTTGGGTGTCGGCCAGACGGTCTCATCCAGTTGATGTAGAATATTGAAATGGAGCATTTTCTTGGTGAAGTTGCCCCTGTCAAATTTCACGTCCAGGATTGCTTCATAGAGATTCTGCAGTTGTTTGATAGTGAATTTCTCTGGCAACAGCTCAAAGCCAATGGGCTCGAAGTGAATGCGCTCCCTGAGCCTCTTCAGTGCCATACGAAGGATGCTGTCATGGTCAAAGGCCAACTGGGGAATCTTGTCAAGGGGGAACCATGCGGCTTGTGCTGCATCATCACCTCCTTTCACATCCTGTAATTTTACGAGAGCATAATAGGCGACGGTTATTACTCGCTCACGAGGGTCGCGTTTGGGGTCACTGAATGTGTGGAACTGCTTGATATAGGCTTCTGTCAGACCTGTTTCCTCCTTTAGTTCACGTAATGCGCCCTCTTCACATGACTCATCCATATTGAGGAAGCCTCCGGGGAATGCCCACTTTCCTTTATAGGGTTCTATGCCTCTTTCAACTAACAGAACTTGCAAGTTTAAACCGTCAAATCCGAATATCACACAATCTGTTGTGACGGAAGGATGCGGGTATTTGTAAGTATACATTTTTTCTTCCATATTTGTCTTGAGTAAAAATTACACCGCAAAGATAGGAAGCTTTTCTGATAAATGCAAATTTTTTTGTGTAAAATTTACGCGAGAGATCTTGTTTTGTTCAAAATAGGTTGATTTCAAGTTGTTGGAAGGTTATTCCTGGATACCATTTGAATCCTGTTCTGCTTCGGAAAAAAAATTGCAGAATTCATCGATAAAAAAGAAAAGGTCTATTAAAATTTGCGTTTTCACTCGCTTATTCGTATCTTTGCAGAATAACATACATAATTCACGCGTGAATATAGGATTCGATGCTAAACGTATCGTTTGCAATGGCTCGGGACTGGGCAATTACGGACGCACTTTGATCAATGATCTCTCTGAGATTGTTGACCAAGATATAATGCTCTCTTTGTACGCTCCCGACGAAGGGCGAGAACCGTTGCGAGCACAGGTGAAAGACTCTCAGCGCATACGGTTTGTCTATCCAGAACACAGGTGGTTGAAAGCCCTTTGGCGCAGTCGCAGCATCGTCAAGGACCTGCAGCGCGACCATATCGACATCTATCACGGATTGTCGGGTGAATTGCCAATCGGTATTCGTCAATCGGGTATCAAGAGCGTGGTCACCATCCACGATCTCATCTTCATGCGCAATCCCGAATATTACCATTGGTGGGATGCGAAGATTTACGCCGCTAAATTCCATAAAACCGTAAAGGAGGCCGACCGAATCATCGCCATCAGCGAATGCACCAAACGCGACATCGTGGAACTGGGCGGTGTCAATCCCGACCGCATCGACGTGATATACCAGAGTTACGGGGCTACTTTCCGTTATCCCGCCAACGACGAGAAGAAACAGGAGGTGAAAGCGCGCTATTTGCTACCGCCGAGATATATCATTAATGTGGGCACCATCGAGGAGCGGAAAAACATCCTCCTCGCAGTGAAAGCCATGGAGCTGTTGCCGAAAGACCTGTCGCTGGTCATCGTCGGTCGTAGCACCTCCTATGCACAACAGGTGAAACACTATGTGGACAAACACCATCTCGGCGATAGGGTACTCTTTCTCCATGACGTGACGAACGACGACTTGCCTGCCATTTATCAGATGGCCGAGGTGTGTGCTTATCCATCTCGCTACGAGGGTTTCGGCATACCTGTCATCGAGGCCATACATAGCGGATTGCCCGTGGTGGCATGTACCGGCAGGTGCCTTGAAGAAGCCGGCGGCCCCGACTGCCTCTATGTCAATCCTGACGATGTGCAGGGCATGGCCGAGAGCATCTGTCAGTTACTGCATGGCGCAGAAGGACGCGAACAGCGCATCCTACGGGCACAAGACTATATCCGCCGTTTCGAGGGCAACAATGTGGCTGAGCAAGTGTTGAGGGTGTATAAAAGCCTCATACGCTGACACTGGTCACCCCCAACCCCTTTCCTAAGGGCGGAAAGAATGATTGGATGAGATTCTTGAGAACTAAACAATGCACTACGATATAGGGACGGTCCCAACAAACCCGTCCGATAACAATTCTACAATGAGAAATATTAGGGTCAATCCCAAATATGAGCATCTTCGGGAATTTATCTGTCGCTTGCCTGAGCGGATGGATGATGAGGGCACATATATTTATGGCGGCCGGCGCAACCTGATAAAGATGTTCGTTGCCCCTGATGGCACGCAGCTCAACGTGAAACGGTATAAGACACTCGCTTTCCCCAGCAACATCGTTTATTCCACTGGTATCAGGAAACCCAAAGGCGAGCGTGCGTACACCTATCCCGCTTTGTTGTTGGAAAAAGGCATCGAGACTCCCGAGGCTGTGGCGTATATCGAAGACCGGACGTCCGGATTGCTGCGCAAGTCGTGGTTCATCAGCATCCAATGTCCTTACAGCCACTTGCTCTATGAGATGGGCAATGCCAAAGAGGAGGAATACGTGCCGATGGCACTGGCACTGGCGGCCTATGCCGCCTACATGCACGACCAGCAGGTGCTCCACCTTGACTTCTCGCCGGGCAATGTGTTGTGGGAGAAAACCGACGGCAAATACCTCTTCTCCATCGTCGATATCAACCGTATGCGCTTCGGGAAGGTGTCGATGGGGGAAGGCTGCCGCAGTTTTGCCCGCTTGTGGGGACCGAAACACTTCCTTCAACTCCTGGTGCGTGAATATGCCCGTCTGCGCCATTTCGATGCTGATACTGCCGAACAATGCCTCATGGAGGAACGCAAACGATTCTGGCCACACTATATGAAAAAACGCGAAATGGAATTCAAATTGGAATTATAGAGACCTCCAACTGCAAACATTGAAAACACATGAACTATTTCATAGAAAATATCAATCAAAACAAAGCCAAAAACGACATTGACACTATCTACAAACGACTAGGCTACACCAACCTGACACCCATGTGCAAGAGCGTCAAACCCGTGTCACGGTTCTTCGTAAAACTGACGGGGGTGTTGCGCATCCTCACCAAAGTAGGGCGGGGCGACACGCTGTATTTGCAATATCCGATGAAAAAGTTCTTCTACATCGCATGCACCTTCGCTCATTGGAAGAAAGCGAAAGTGGTCGCCATCATCCACGATTTGGGTGTCTTCCGCCGGCATAAACTTTCACCCGAACAAGAAAACAAGCGGCTCAGCAAGACCGACTTCCTCATCGCCCATAATGAAACCATGAAACAACACCTTATCGACAATGGTTTCAAAAACACCGTCGTGTCACTCGACATCTTCGACTATCTGTCGGAGTCAGAGCCTAAGGCTTACACCACCCCACACAAGCCTTGGATCGTAGTCTATGCCGGAGGACTGCACAAATGGCGCACACCCTTCCTTTATAAATTGCAACCGTACATGAAGCAGTGGCAGATGACACTTTTCGGACCGGGGTTCAAGGAAGATGAAAACATAAACGAAAAACTGCACTACCATGGCTTCTTGAAACCCGAAGTACTCATGCAACAAGTAGAAGCTGACTTCGGGTTGGTATGGGATGGCAGTTCACTCGATGAATGTGACGGCGACTGGGGCTCTTATCTGAAAATCAACAATCCGCACAAGACTTCTTTTTATATCCGTGCAGGCATACCCGTCATTGTGTGGTCACAGGCTGCCATGAAACCCTTTATTCTCGAAAACGGACTGGGGTTCGCCGTGGACTCATTGCGGCAGATTGACGATGTGCTCGCCAACCTCACCATCGAAGAATACAAAAAGATGCGTGAGGCTGCGGCGAAATTTGCCGTACTGCTGGAGAAGGGACATTTCGCATCCCGTCATTTTAATGCCGCCACTTCTTCATCAGCCGGGTAAACAACGATTTACGATAGTTGCGCCGCACATCCGGCAATAATTCCCGATAACTGCGGTCAGTGTCAAAGATGAGCTGACCATGATTCGTCTTGGCCATCACGGGGGTCATATAACTATCGCCATACTGTATACGCAAGAACTGGTCATACCCCTGAGGCACAGGCACTTTCAGACCCTCGAAATCCATCCATACCGTCGAGTCGAACAGGTGCTTGGGAAAAATCAGACGCAGACCGTCGAAGCCCAATTGGGCCACATAGTCGCTGTCATCCCACGAATGTGAGCGGTAAAGGTCTTCCACGGGCTTGAACAATTCGTAAAAGCCCTCACGGCGCACCTTACGACGCCATTTGTATTTTCGGAAAATCAAACCGATGCGGCCCGACACCAATATGGGATAGTCGATGCTCTTCAGACATTTGATGCGCTTATTCGCCCTTCGATGGATATCCTGACGCTCAGCCTCGTCGTCGGAAAGACCTTCGAAGACGAAAATGTCAATAAAGATACCTTGATTGAACGGACGCCAGGCATCACTCGGACGAATGGCGGCTGTATCACTGCGACGCAACTGGGCGTGGCCGCGACAATAATGTTTGTCGGTCTGAGCCGTCTGAAAAAAATAGGGTTCTTGAAAGACCTGAGGGGCAATGGCCTGCAACTGGTCATAGTCGGGACGTGGCATACTCACATCGATATCATCATCCCAAGGTATATAACCGTGGTGTCGTACGGCGCCCAACATGGTGCCACCATCACACCAGAGCCGCAGTCCATGCTCCTGGCACACATCTATCAGCCGTTTGAACATATCGAGTTGTATGTTCCACACCCGTTTCATTTCCGCGGATATCAGATACCCGTCACGAGTCTCTGCCTCAGGGCTCACATAGTTGATTGTCATAAAATGTCATCACAAATGATTCGTGGATTGCAAAGTTATGAAATGATGGCCAAAGAAACAAATATAATCCGTCATTTTCATGTTTTTTGATGATAGATGCTTTTTTATCTGACAGCAAAGAGAAAAATGCCGGTAGCATCCGTCAATATCAATTTTTTTACGTATCTTTGCCACGAAACTAATAGTTACAGACATTTGTGTAAGAAAGAGAAGCACACGCATTATCTTGCAGTACAAAATTATAAGTAAATGATACGTTTGTCAAAATCCGTCGTGGGAAGGGCCGAGGCCGAAGCCGTAGCGCATATCATCGAAGATATAGGCTACCTGGGCATGGGTGAGACCGTGGGCCAGTTTGAGCATGCATTAGAGGATTATATCGGCGGCGGACGAAGCTGTGTGTGTGTCAACAGTGGCACTGCAGCGCTCCATCTTGCCGTACAAGCCGTAACCGATCCGGGCGACGAGGTGCTCGTGCCGTCATTCACGTTTGTGGCCTCGATGCAAGCCATCACGGGTGCGGGGTGTGTCCCCGTGTGCTGTGACATCAATCCCGACACCCTGACGCTCGACTTGGCCGACGCCGAGCGGCGCATCACACCGAAAACCAAAGCCATGATGCCTGTGTATTACGGCAGCAACTGCGTCATGGCCACACAGTATCAGGAGTTTGCACGCAAGCATGGTCTGCGGCTCGTAGAGGATGCTGCTCACTCCTTTGGTTGCACCTGCGAGGGGCATAAAATAGGCTCTACTGGCGATGTGGTCTGTTTCAGTTTCGACGGCATCAAGAACATCACCTCGGGCGAGGGAGGTGCCATCTTTACGGCCGACGAAGATGTGTACCAACAAGTGAGCGACGCTCGTTTGCTCGGAGTACAAAAAGACTCGGAGAAACGATATACGGGAAAGCGCAGTTGGACTTTCGATGTCGTCGATCAGGGTTACCGCTATCACATGAGCAACATCTTCGCCGCCATCGGCCTGGTGCAATTGTCGCGTTTCGAGCGTGAGTTTGCTCCAAAGCGCCGTGAGATTGCCATGGAATACACCCGCCGGTTGAAAGACAACCCCAATGTGCGACTCATTTCCATGGATTATGAGCATGACATCGTGCCCCATATCTTCCCCTTGGAGATTCTCAACGGCAAACGCCACTTGGTGGAACAGGCTTTCAGGGAGCATGATATACAATATGGAATACAATACTTCCCCAACCACCTGCTGTCGTATTTCAAGAGTGGATACCTGCTGCCGGTGACCGAGGATGTGTATGAGAAAATCATCTCCATACCGATGCACCCCGAACTGACGGAGGCTGACATCCAACTCATCTGCGACACCATCAATCTCAATACAACGGATTGAATAGGAAATACCAAACTCCTATAGTTATGAAAACAGTCATTTTAGCCGGCGGCTTCGGCACAAGATTGTCGGAATACACCAAACTGATTCCTAAACCCATGGTAGAGATAGGCGGCAAACCCATTCTCTGGCACATCATGAACCACTATGCCCACTATGGTTACAAGGATTTCATCATTGCGCTGGGTTATAAAGGAGAGGTCATCAAAAACTATTTTCTCCAGTATTATGCTCAGAACAATGACTTCACCATCGACCTGAGCACAGGTAAAGTGAGATATATACAAGAGCACACGCAAGACTGGCGGGTGTCGCTCGTCGATACCGGGGCGGCTTCGATGACGGGTGGACGCATCCTGCGGTTGAAAGATATCATCGGCGATGAGGATTTCATGGTGACATACGGTGATGCCGTGTCTGATGTCAACATCGCACAACTGGTGGAGAAATACCGCCAATCGAAAAAACTGGCCGTGGTCACGGCCGTTCATCCCACAGCCCGTTTCGGCGAGATACAGATTGATGACGAAGACTTCGTGCGCTCATTCAAGGAGAAACCTCAAGTCAACCAAGGATGGATCAACGGCGGATTTTTCGTGCTCAGCCCGCGGGTGTTCGATTATATAGACAACGACCTGACCACCTTCGAACGCGAACCGCTGGAGCGGCTGGCTGCCGAGGGGCAATTGAAGTCCTACCGTCACGAAGGCTTCTGGCAATGCATGGACACCGTACGCGACCGCGACCTGCTCAACCAGATGTGGAACGAGGGAAACGCACCGTGGAAATATTAACATAATCACTCCCTACAATATGGCCACATACGACATACGACCACTGCAAATGCGAATGCTGAAAATCATGGAAGTGCTCGACGCTACCTTCCGTGAGCATGACATCCGTTACGGCATCTTTAATGGCAGCCTGCTAGGGGCTGTCCGTCACAAGGGTTTTATACCCTGGGACGACGACATGGACATCGTGGTGCCCCGCCCCGATTACGAGCGGTTTATCGAGCATTGCCAAGAGTGGTTGCCTGAGCCTTATGAGTTTGTTTGTCCTGAGAACGACAAACAGTACCCCCTGCCTTTCGGCAAAGTGCAAGATGCCTCGACGACACTCATCGAAAGGCTTCACCTCAGTTATCTCGGTGGCATCTATGTCGATGTGTTCCCATTGGACGCTGTACCCTCGAACTTCTTCAAACAGAAATGGCACCAGGCACGGTATGCCTTTCTGCGGCAAGCGCTCTATTGGATTCACCGCGACCCTTACCGTCATGGTCACGGACCCAGTTCGTGGATACCTCTGCTCACCCGTAAACTGACCACCATGGAGTCGTTGCAGAAGAAGATCCGCAAATTGCTCACCCGGTATGATTACGACAAGGCAGAGTTGGTCAACGACTACACCGAGGGTCCCCACGGGGTGATGCCAAAATCCATCCATGGTGTGTTCGCACCCTATGTGTTTGAGGGGAAGACCTTCATGGGCATCAAAAACTATGACTCTTATCTCACGCAGATTTACGGCGAATACATGAAAATCCCCGACGTCGAGCATCAGAAACAGCACAACTTCCACATTCTCGACCTCAATCTGCCCTACCGGGAGTATCATCCATAATTCACAATAGACAATTCATCATTAACAATCCACATATGATTTTACACGACGACATTCTTTACACGCTCAACAAACTGTCTGACGATGAGCGCGCACGATTCAAAGATTCTACCGTATTGATCACGGGTTGCGCCGGATTTCTCGGCTATTACTTCATGAATTTCTTCGACCAGACTGCTGAGACGCTGGGTATCAAGAAAATCATCGGACTTGACAACTTCATGCTCGGATATCCAGAATGGGTGAGGAATCTGGAAAAGAAACCGCATTTCAACATCCAGAAGTTCGACATCATCCGCGACAAGATAGCAGACATCGACGGTGCCGACTATATCATCCACATGGCTTCCATCGCCTCACCCATGTTTTACCGTAAATACCCCATCGAGACGCTCGACGCCAATATCTGGGGATTGCGCTCGCTGCTCGACTTCTACAGTGAACGGCAGATTCGCGGATTCCTTTTCTACTCATCGAGCGAACTCTACGGCGACCCCGACCCCGCACATGTGCCCACATCCGAGGATTACAACGGCAATGTGTGCCCCACAGGTCCCCGAGCCTGCTACGACGAGTCGAAACGCTTCGGCGAGACCATGTGCATGCTCTTCGCACAAAAATATAAAATGCCTATCGGTGTGGCGCGCCCCTTCAACAACTACGGACCGGGCATGCGTATCGGCGACAAGCGGGTACCAGCCGATTTCGCATTGGCCATCACTCAAAACAAAGACATCGAGATACTGTCCGACGGTTCGCCCACACGCACATTCTGTTATATCGCCGATTCTATCTGCGGTTACCTGAAGATTCTGCTCCACGGCGCCTACGGCTATTACAATATAGGTATCGAGAAACCCGAGATATCCATTGCCCAACTGGCTGAGATTTACGCCAAGGCTGGGAAGGAGATATTCGGATACACGGGGCAGGTGAAATACGCCGTTTCCGAGGACAAGGAGTATCTGACCAACAACCCGCAGCGCCGCTGTCCGAACATCGACAAGGCGCGCCGCGAACTGGGTTACGACCCTACTATCTTTGTGGAAGAGGGCGTGGCTCGTTTCCTGCAATACTTGAGAGAGAGCGAGGAGGGTGAATACAAATGGTAATCACTGTCTTCGGACTCGGATTCGTAGGACTGACCACGGCATTGGGCTTTTCCGAGTATGGCCACACGGTCTATGGCGTGGAAATCAATACAGAACGGCTCGACACCATCCGTCAGGGACGTTTGCCGTTTCTGGAACCGGGACTCGACGATGCGCTCGTACGACATATCAACAACCGTTTCTTCCCCATCAGCACCGACCAATTAGCCGAAGCTGTCGAGAAGAGCGACTGTGTCTATTACTGTGTGGGCACCCCTTATGGCAAAGACGGACAGGCTGACCTGAGCTACCTGTTCACCGCCATCGACCAGACCATCGAGGTGCGCGACACCAACCGTTATCAGGTGCTCGTGGTGAAATCGACCATCCCGCCATCGACCACCTCGCAAAAAATCATACCACACTTGCTGGAGAAGGGGGTGAAAGTGGACGAAGAACTGGGTGTGGCCAACAATCCCGAATTTCTGCGCGAGGGTCACTGCTGGGACGATTTCATCCATGCCGACCGCATCGTGATCGGCGTGGACAACGAACGTTCTGCTGAGGTGTTGCGTCAGGTCTATGCCTCGGTCAAAGAGCCTGTCTTCTGCGTGTCGCTCAATACGGGCGAGTTTATCAAATATCTCTCCAACACGCTGCTGGCCACACTTATCAGTTACAGCAATGAGATGAGCATCGTGGCCGATACCCTCGGGGGCATCGACACCGCCGAGGCGTTCCGCATCCTCCACATGGACAAACGGTGGGGTGGTGCCACCATGGCCTCCTACGTCTATCCCGGTTGCGGTTATGGGGGCTATTGTCTGCCGAAGGACACCAACGCCCTCTATGCCGTGACACGCACTGCGGGTTTCGACGCGCAGATTCTTCACCACGTCATCGACACCAACGACCACATGCCCGAATTCATCGCCCAGAAAATCATCCGTGCCATCGGAGGGGACAAGCAACAGCGTATCGGCATTCTCGGTCTGTCGTTCAAACCAGGCAGCGACGATGTGCGCGACACACCCAGCGCGAAAATCATTCGTGCGCTCATAGAGGCGGGATATGATAACATCTGCGTCTACGACCCTGTTGCCATCGATGAATTCCGTCGACTTTACGACCTGCCCATCGACTATGTGACCGATTACGACGACATCCTCCGACAGTCGCAATCGCTCGTCATCACCACAGCGTGGCCTGAGTTTGCCGACATTCGTCAGCGCACCAAACGCCCCGTGGTTGATTGCAGGTATATGCTGTGACGCTAGTCGGAAATCAAGCCCACCGACCTATAGTTCGTCGGGATTTGTAATCCCGACGCATCGACTATCAGGATTTGTAATCCGATAAAGCTGATATTCGTCGGAAATCAAGCCCACCGACCGAAAGCTGATATTCGGCGTCTAGGCTTGTCACGCAGGCTTACACGCCGATACTTAGTGCGTTGGGCATTACCTATCCTCAATATTTGGTGATGATGGTGTTGTGGGAAGAGGATTGCCAACCCGTGAACGATATCGCCCACCGATTGTTATTAGAGACGAACACGGTCACCCCGCTGCTTCAACGCATGGAGAAACAAGGGCTCGTAGTCCGAAAAAGGGGAGAGCACGACAAACGACAGCAGATTGTCAGCCTGACGGAGAAAGGCCGCGAATTGGAGGAAAAGGCATACAATTCCATTCCCTCTGGAATGGGAGAAATAATGAGCTCCTGTCCGCTTCGATTGGAAGACTATGAACATCTGTCAAAGGATTTGGACACGATTATTAAAGCACTTTCTTCTTCTGAGGTATCATCCGTAGCAGCCAGGTAAGGGCTTGTGCTGCGCGCCACCGCTAGAATCTCCTGTTCCAGTTACCATGCTCGAAAAACAGCCATAGCTGTCCGCAACAGATAAAGACATACTGCAGCGACTCGTAGATGCCTTAGGGCAATGCAGGCAGAGCGTCATGTCGTATTAAAAAGGATTGACGTTGACTGCCTCTTGCAGATTCTTCGGAAGGGCATGGCGGTTGAGGAACAGGTAGGTGGTGTTCAGCGTCATGTAGTCTCGTGACATGTACCAGATTCCCATGTATCGTCCGCTCTCTCCCCAAGAGTTCTTCACCAGATAGAAAGGTTTTCCTTGCTCGTCGACAGCCTTTCCGTAGATGACCATCACATGGTCGTAGGTGAACCGCCAGTCGTTCCACTGTTCTTGCCGCATTTCTTGCGTGGGATAGACCCCATCCGGAAGCATCGCAAGTCCCGTGCGGGTGAAGTCCCCTGTCACATCACCGCCCCAGGCCACCGTGTATCCTGCGTCCAACGCCTTGTCGATCACATCTATCAATTGTTCGACGGGGATGTTGTAGCTTGGTTTCAACCGCCATTTGTAGGGAGCCTCGATGATGAACCATTTGTTGAATGGGTGATGTGTATAGCTTGTCAGGCTCACGTAATCGTCGAGGTTGAGACCCAGACTTTCCGCGAAGGATTTGGGTGTGTAGGTTTTACCTTTGTACGTGAATGATTCTGGGCAGCGGCCTATGTATTTTTCTATCACAGCCTCGACACTGTCTTGCCAGTGGGGTAGGGGTGCTTTTGCATCTTTGACGACGATGCTGCTCACCTTGCGCTCCAGTTCGGGGAAGAACAACTTGAAGTTGGCCAACGAGTCTCCCGTCAGGGATCCTGGTGCGGGCATTGCATTCTCCGGGCAGATGCCATGGGTGCGTACCACCTCCAGCACATCATCACACGAGCCGCCCTCCGAGATCTGGCTGTAGCCATGCATGCGGACATAGTGTGTGGCGCAGTCCATATAATCCTTGTTCACCACGAACATCTCGCATAGGTCATAACTTTTCCCTGTGCTCCGTAGGATCTCGCTTTCGAAGAATCCCAACGTGGCATAAGCCCAGCAAGTACCACTGCGATATTGGTTTTTTATGCTCGTTATAGGGTTCTCCTTCACGATTTGGAAAGTCTTTTTCGTATGTGAAGCGATAGCATTCCGCTGAAGGTTCTCTTGTGCCAATGTCGTCGATGCCATCAGTATGGCTGTCATGGCTATTGTTGTTCTCAGGGGCATTCTTTTCATTTGCTCGTTACCTTTAATTATTTTCATTTGTGCTGATTGAAGTCGTCTCTGGTGTGGAAACTGGCGAGGAAGAAACGGAATCCTACCGGTAGAAAGTGACCCAGTTGGTGCGGTAGCGGTAGTCGGCAGCCTTTTTGCTCTCAGGGAAAATCTCATGAGGATTCCCCTTGTCGTCACGATACCATGCGTAGTTCCATCCCGCGCCCATGTCCAGGTATATGGCATTGGTGACGTGACATTCCATCAGGCATCTGATGAAAAACTCCAGTGTGACAACCTTTCTCGACTCCACGAGGCAGAGTCGTCCGTCTTTCTCGCACAGTGCTCTGTAGCGAGTCTTGTTCTTGCGCATACGTTCCCACATCGGGGTCTGCTTTCCTTGCAGGATGAGTAGGTACTGACAGAAAGCCATCTGACATTTCGGCTTAACAGATAGGAATTTCCGTTTCTCCATGAATTCCCATCGGCCGTCGAGCCAAACGAATGCGCCTGTGTTTGCCCGGCAACTGTATCCTTGATCCCATTTCCCGCCGCTCACGTGGTGGTCAGCGATATTGGTGTGGGTGAACGATGCCAGACGTTGCCCGGTGAATGCCGCTTCGCAGCAGAACTCCACGTTGGGATTGCTGCTTCCTGGCATTTTGTCCACAGACAGGTCAATGGATTTGAAAATCGGGTAATAGAACGTAAGGTGTTCTGTTTGGCTGACTTCTGTGGCCGAACTTCCGAGGCTGAGCATAGTGGCCAATACGGCCTAGAAGAATCCTTTCTTTACCGACACATTCTCTCTTCTATTCATATGTAAATTATCTTTCGCAAGTCATGAATTCACTGCAATTACTTGCGGAACAACAATATGTAATTAGTTAGGGTGTACTTGATGAAATGCCTTCAATTCCCTATTTATTATAAACTATAATTTGTTTATTTTATTGCCTTGTAAAGAAGACATGACCCTAATCACTGAGGTGTCTCAAGTCCATCAACTGACTATAGTCCATCTGCTCCAGCATACCATCGCTACATAGGAAAAGATAATCATCCTTCTGAATTTGCATGAATAGGAATTTATTCGTACATTTGTAGCCTAAGTCGCATACTCACTAAAATCATACCGTAGTGAACCGATTTTTAATTTTCTTGTGTCTAACGCTATCGTCGCTTCCTTTAGCTGCACAGCGACGGATGGTGGTATGCGATGTTGAGACATCACAGCCCATCAGCAGTGTGAGCGTACAAAGCAGTGCCGGGGTCGAAGTCACCGACACAATGGGCTATTTTTCTGTGCCAGACAGTTGCAAGAGTCTGATATTATCGCACCTCAATTATGAGAGCCGTCTGCTCAATGTCAATGAAGTGGGGGACACCGTGTTTCTTGTGTCGAAAGATCTGGGCATTCGCGAATTAGTGGTCTTTGGAAAGAAGTCTGACGACGGACTTGCAGACCGTATCAAAAAAATGGTGGCACTCAGCAAGACCGATGCACAACTGCTTGCGAATGATCCTGCTAACGGAGGTAATCTTCTCGCTGTTATCGGAAAGGCGATCGGAAAGTTGATTTCAAAGAAAAGCAAGAAGGCGAGGAGTAAAGAGAAAGCACGTGAAATCATAGAGAATTACTGAAACTCAACCATACTCATCAATTCGGATATAATTATAATTCTATTTATCATAATATTGATTATGTTGAATTTTTGAATCTTTTTTAGGATTGTGAAATGTTATCCAAATGAAAACAAAATAACTTCATTTCTTTGAGATTTGCAAAGCTTGCATTACCTTTGCAGAAAATTTGAATAACAACACTTAAACGTTATTATGAAACTTAACAATTTATTCAGGACAGTACTGTTGTTAGCGATAGTATTTCCTTTATCAATTTATGCGCAAGAAACGGTTAAAACTTCTCGTGGTTTTGCACAAACTAAAACATTTGTACATCATCCAACAAATGCTCGACAAGTAACCAAACACTCAACACCTGCTCGTGGCGACAATTTCACCAACCCGTTGATTCGGCCTGGCATCAGAACGCCGCACTATATGGCATCAAGTCCGCTACAACAACGTAGGATTTATAAAACTCCTGGAGGTGTCACGATTTGCGGTAGCCTGATCTACACCAGGTCTTGGGAACAATATCCTGACTTCCTTCCTAGACCTTACGGCATCTATTCTTTTACGGCTGAAAATGGTGTGATTTCTTCTCAGGATATTGCACTCGACAACAACCTATATGCGAATGGCGGTGCCTATATAAAAGACGGTCTCTATAGTTTCGTCAATCATTACACCTATGATGACGAACAATACATCACTTTCTACCAATATGACATGGAGACGTGGGAAATGGTGACTGAGGAAGAAGGTGATGAAGACTTCATCGCTGTTACCCTCACCTACAATCCCGTGGAAGATGCCGTATACGGCATCTTCTGGAGTGATGACGAAGACGGATATGTGTTCGACCAAATCGATATCGAAGATATGGGCGGTTACCGCTACAATACGGGTAGTGCTCTCGATACCAAGATCATGGCGCTGGCCTCAAACGATGAAGGCGACGTTTATGGCATCGGACTCAATGGATTGCTCTATATCATGGACGTGGATACTGGTGATGCAGAGGAAATCGGTGAATTGGGCGTCACACCTGCCAATTACTTACAGAGCGCTGCTTTCGACAACAAAACTGGTGTCCTCTATTGGGCCGCTCAATTGGAAGATGGAACATCGGCGCTTTACGAGGTGGACACCGATTCTGGAGAAGCCTCTCTCGTGGCTGAATTCGAAGACGGTGAGGAAATTGTCGGCATGTGGATCATGGCTCCCGAAGCTGAAGATGATGCACCTGCTACTGTCACAGGCCTGACTCTCAACTTTGAAGAAGGACAAACCACGGGTTGGGTTAGCTTCACCGCTCCGACGCTGACCTATGCTGGAGAATCATTAGATGGAGAACTCTCTTACACCATTTATGCCAATGGCGAAGAGGTGGCCAATGGAACGACCGACGCTGGCGGAATGGTCAATGAGGAAGTGAGTTTGGAGAACGGAGAAAACGATATCAGCGTGGTCGTTAGCAATCATGCCGGCAAAGGCCCTGCCAGCCATGTCACAGCATGGATCGGTCCGGATGCTCCAGTAGCTCCATCCAATATTGTGCTCTCCATCGATCAAGCTACCCTCAATGCCCATCTCACTTGGGCAGCTCCATCTGCTGGTCTGCATGATGGTTATGTGGATCCGGAACACCTTATTTATAATATAACCCGATATCCTGGCGCTGTCAGAGTGGCTGAGGGAATTCGGGAAACGACGTTCTCTGAGACGCTGCCTGAGACGGACATGACCATTTATTATTATGAGGTGACCGCCGTCAATGGCAATCAGATAGGAAAAACTGGACGTTCAAACGCTGTCACCGCAGGTGGTTCTCTTACACCTCCCTATACCGAAGATTTCGCTCAGCGCAGTGGATTCGACCTCTATAGTGTGCTTGATAATAACAACGACAACAATTCATGGGAGTTTGCTTATGGCAGAGTGCGTTATTATGGTGATCAGAATGCTGCAGACGATTGGCTGATAACACCTAACGTCTCTTTACAGAATGACCGAACCTACAAGATTGGATTCAGGTTCAATGCTTCCGATGATTCTAAGATGGAACGTATCGCTGTTGGTTTCGGCCAAGGAGATGATCCTACCAAAATGGATGTCATGCTTGCTCCTGAGGAATTCAACAACACAGATGACATCTTCTATGAGGAGGAAGTCACTGTGGATGAACCCGGCAATTACCGCATGGCCATCCATGCGATAAGTGATGCCGACCAGGGGTTCATCACTGTTGATGACATTTTCATCGTAGAGGGTACAAAATTCACCGCTCCTGCTGCAGCCTCTGATATCACCATTACTCCAGCTCCTTTAGGCGAACTCAAGGCTGACATTTCATTCGTAGCACCCGACAAAACTTTCCGTGGTGAAACGCTAAGCAGTATTGACCGTATCGAAGTGTTTCGCGGCGAGACTGTCATCAAAGAATTTGGTTACACGATGCCTGGCACAACACTCACACTGACTGATGATAATATGCCGAATGGCATCAACCGTTACCGCATTATCGCTTATAACAACGATGGTGCTGGTGAGGAAGCTGTGAAAGAAGCCTGGATAGGCATCGACGAACCGCTCGAACCATCTGATATCCAATTGGTTGATAATGGAAATAATGTGACGATCAGTTGGTCGGCTCCAGGAGAAGAGGGCATTCACGGTGGCTATGTGATTCCTTCGCAACTGAAGTATAACATCTACGACCGCAATGGTAATTCTATCGTCCGCAATATCGGTGACATGCAATACACAGATCGTAGTGCACAACTCACTGGCGCTCAATACGTACTTTATTACTATGTATCGGCTACAAGTGCTGGTGGTGAGGGCTATGCCGACGTGTCATCTCGTATGGTAGCAGGTACGCCCTACCCTATTCCTTTCACGGCTTCTTTTGCTAATGGAAGCCTGGAAAGCAAACTGTGGTGGTTGGAAGGAAGTGGGCGTGGCTCATGGGTCGTGACTTATCTCAATGCTCAAGATGGCGACAGCGGATGTGCATTCTTTGCTGCTGACCAGGCTGGCGACAGCGGGTATCTCAATTCGGGACGCATCTCTCTCGATGGCGCACAGAATCCAGGATTGGTATTCTATTACTATGCGCAGCCAGGCAAGAAAGCTAAACTTGATGTTTTGGGGTGCAAAACCACAGAAAATGACCAGCTTCTGCGTGCCATTGACTTCTCGTCTCTCGATGGTGAGGAGGGCTGGCGTAGGGAGTATATCGATCTGTCGGCGATGAAAGACGCACGTTATCTGGTGCTGAAATTCCGTGCCACTACCGACGACCCGGCTGTAAACATCAGTATCGATAACATCCAAGTGCGCGACATCCTCGCCCATGACCTCAAAGCCTCATTGGAAGCTCCTGCCTTGTTACGTCTCGGAACTGAAAACAAAATCAATGTCAACGTTCACAATCTGGGCAGCATGCTTGCAGCATCATATCAGGTCATCCTGAAAGCCAACGGCGAACAGGTGGGCATTGGCGAAGGTACACAACTTGCTGTGGGTGAAGACAATCGTTTCGAGTTCAACTACATACCACCTGTCACGGTCGAAGGGGACATCAAACTGCAAGCAGAGGTCGTCTTCAATGAGGATCAGGATCTAAACAACAACAGAACCGAAGAAGTGATTGTGCTCACACAGAAGCCCAACTACCCTACCCCAACAGATCTCTTCGCACAAGCTACGGGAAACCAGGTGTCATTGACTTGGAATGCTCCAAAATTGAGCAACGAGACCGTGACTGACGATTTCGAAAGTTATGAAGCATGGATCATGGACGGTATCGGCAACTGGAAAGTGTATGATGGCGACAAGGCCGGCACACTGCAATATTCCGACATCTGGGTGCCCAATGCTGGCAAAGAGATGGCCTTTGAGGTGTTTAACACCACGGAAGAGGAATTTGAGACGGAGACGCGCCGTAAATTCTTTATCGCTCACAGTGGTGTGCAATATCTGATGGCCTTCAATCCCTCTCCCAGTTATACGGACCAAAGTGACGATTGGCTCATCTCTCCTCTTCTTTCAGAAAAAGCCCAAACGATCAAATTCTTCGCAAAAAGCTGTGCCAGCAACTATCCGGAGACTTTTGAAGTGATGTACTCGACGACTGATGACAACCCGGAGAGCTTTATCAACATCCAAACTTTTCCTGACGTGAAAGGTGGGCTGGAATGGACGGAGTACAACATCCCTTTGCCTGAAGGTACCAAGTATTTCGCCATCCATGTCATCACCATCGACGGCCTGGCTTTCCAACTCGATGACATCACCTACCATCCGGCCTCTCTCGTCATCGATGGCTACAAGATTTACCGTGACGGAGAACTTGTTGGGACAACGACAAAAGATGTCACTTCATACCAGGAGACCGTGGCTGAAGACGGCAACCACGTTTACCAGGTAAGTGCGTCCTACACCGTCGGTGAGTCTCTGCTCTCCAATGAAGCATTTGTACTGACAGCGATCCACGTTGCCAACGGCACACAAACCGTCTTACGTTCCGAGCCTGGCCATGTCATTCTCGACAATGCAGAAGGCAAAATCGTCAGGATTTATACTCCTGACGGTAAGGAAACCTATAAGGGAAAAGGACTGCGGCACATGTCGATTCCTACTCCCTCCGGACTATGGGTTGTTGACATTGACGGACAATCTGTTAGTGTCCTGGTACGATAGATTTTTGCACTAATTTATCACAGAAGGAGAGTATGTCACATTCGCATGCTCTCCTTCTTTTTTAAAATGTATTACAAATTATGGTCCCATCACATATAATAAAGACTTATGAGAAATAAGAGGTTTTTGCCTGTAAATAGTTGAAAAATGACATCTTTATATGGAATCACCGAAAAAAATGTTATCTTTGCACTTGTTTCAGTAAAATTGTCAAAAACTTAATTATTACGACGAATATGTTGATTATGAAAAGAAAGATCTTCCGGCTTTCGGCAATGATGGCACTTGCCATGAACTCATGGACGGGTGTAACAGCACAAACGCAGCTACTTTTCGACAGTGACTGGCTGTTTACCCGCAATGGAAAGACTATTTCGGTAAACCTTCCCCACGACTGGGACATTTATGATGCTCCTGATCCGGCGACTGGTGCGACCGGAACTGGTGGTGGTTGGTTTCAGGGAGGTAAAGGGGAGTATCGCAAAAAGTTTAAGACTCCCAAAGGCGATCTCATCAAACTCCACTTCGAAGGTGTCTATCAGAAAGCGGAGGTTTTTATCAACGGGCAGAAAGCTGGACAACATGGCTACGGATATACGCCGTTTACCATCGACATCACTCCTTTTTTGTATAAAGACAAAAAGGATAATGAAGTGGTTGTAAAGGTGAACAACGGGGATCAGCCCAACTGTCGCTGGTACTCCGGCTCTGGCATTTATCGCCATGTTTGGCTGCAGACGATGCCGGCTTTCCATATCGATGAGAATGGGGTCTTCGTCAGCACACCTGAGGTCTCTGCCGAAAAGGCCAAGTTGTCTATGAAAATCTGCATGAAGAATGAAGGACAGAAAGATGATCAAGTCGATGAGGTGGAGGTGACATTCAATGACGGAGCGTTCTCCATCACTCCTGAAAGCGATGATCTCAGACATAACTTCGGCCAGAAAAATGGTCCTGTTAAGGCAGGTTCCTCTGCCGTGTGTGACCTTACTTTTAATATTCCACGGCCTCGTTTGTGGTCTCCATCCGACCCATACCTATATGAGGCTTGCGTCAAACTGAAAACCGACGGGCAAGTCATCGATGAACGCCGGGTGAAGTTTGGTATCCGCTCAGTGTCATTTTCTGCCGACAAAGGATTCCTGCTCAACGGTCAGCCGATGCTTCTCAACGGCTCCTGTGTGCATCATGATGATGGCATCATTGGCGCAATGGCTTTCGATGATGCGGAAATACGTAAAGTAAAGCTGATGAAGGAGGCTGGCTTCAACCTTATTCGAACTTCACACAACCCCACTACCCGCGCCTTCCTCGATGCCTGCGATTCTTTGGGCATGCTCGTCATCGGAGAAGCCTTCGATGGATGGCGTTCGGCTAAACTGAAATATGACTACTCCACACTCATCGACTCATGCTTCCGTGATGATATCTACGCCATGGTGCAACGCGATCGCAATCATCCCAGCATCATCTGTTGGAGCATAGGCAATGAGGTCATTGAGCGTAAGGAGATCCGTGTCGTCACAACTGCCCGGAAAATGAAACAAGCTGTCTTGGATATGGATGACACTCGACCGGTCACTGAGGCGCTCTGTGCATGGGACCGTGATTGGGAAATCTACGACCCGCATGCGGAGGTGCTGGATGTCGTGGGCTACAACTATATGATATTCAAACATGCCACCGATCATCAACGTGACCCCAAAAGGGTAATGTGGCAGACTGAGAGCTATCCACGGGATGCCTTCAGAAACTGGGCTGTGACGAACGACCACCCCTACGTCGTCGGTGATATGGTGTGGACTGGTCTCGACTATCTCGGAGAATCGGGCATTGGTCGATACTATTATGAGGGGGAACGACCTGGAGAGAGCTTCGCTGAAGGAGGACAACCCGACTGGCATGGCGCCTACTGCGGCGATGTCGATGTCACAGGTTGGCGCAAGCCTATCAGTCATTACAGGGACATGCTCTGGAGTGACAAGCCTTGTCTGTATATGGCTGTGAAAGAACCCAATGGTTATCATGGGAATATCAAGGAGACTATGTGGAGTGTCTGGCCTACATGGGAATCATGGAATTGGCCGGGATGGGAAGGAAAACCGGTTGACGTTGAGGTCTATACGAAAGCTTCCGAAGTGAGCCTCTACCTGAACGACAAACTCATAGGCACCAAACCTGTCAATCGCTCAACGGAGTTCAAGGCTGTTTTCAGCGTACCTTATGCTCCTGGAACATTGCGTGCTGAAGCGGGTGGCAAAAAGACCACGCTCTCGACCGCAAGCGATCCTGTCCGCCTGCAATTGACAACCGACAAAAAGACGATGAAAGCCGACGGGCAGTCTTTGACTTTTATCACAATCGAGGTGGTTGACAAGGATGGACGGGTCTGCCCAGATGCAGCCATCCCTTGTGAGGTAACCGTAACGGGACAAGGAAGCTTGCTGGCCGCAGCTTCTGCCGATCTCAAAGACCGTGACCCTGCCACTTCATCGCATGTCACGACATGGAAAGGCCGTGCTATGATTGTCGTGCGCAGCACTGCAAAGAAAGGCAAGGCACA
>ODAI011377218.1_pt1 | contig 41028 bp, 39 predicted proteins | sample 1539321 | NCBI WGS metagenome assembly ODAI01 (sample SAMN02144231, study PRJEB22623) | gut metagenome | biome: sheep rumen | host: Ovis aries | place: New Zealand
AGTCTTTCTCGAAACCGTTGACGTTGGGGCCCAGCGGCACCACCCAGTTGGTGTCGAAAGCTTCCTTGATATACTTCTGTTCCAGGCCTGCTTCGCTCATGTGCGCGAGGCAGAGATAAATACGTTTTCTATCTGACATAATATATTTCTTTTTTGATTTGCAAAGATACGCAATTAACTTTACATAACAATACTTTTTTTACAAAAAAGATAAGTAAAGGACAGAGTACCAACATCATGTACAACGAGCACCTTCCAACCTTTAAGTTGGATGGCGGTAATCATCACAGTGGTATGCCCCCCTTTTGACACATTGTAGGAGATATCATTTCTATCTGCCGGCCATATCTATTCTATATGCTTTGTCTATGGTGGGGAAATGGAGGAGGGGAGGCTATGGTTAATGGTTATGGGGTTATGGGCAAGGTGGAAGATGTATGGAATTTCTCCTCTGATTTTGGTGGGCTGATATGTTACATATAGTTACAAATAGTGACTTATGCTTACTTTAGGGAACGAAAAAAGGGAATTGGGAAAAAATGGCTTATATTGTATTCGAAACGTTATTTTCTATGACGTTGCTCTATCTCGGCAGAGCAAACGAGTTTGTTTTGCGCTCGACTTACGCAACGTTCAAGTCAACCTCGAGGACGACAACGGAAATAAAACAAATTAATAACCTAAAAACAAAACAACATGTCAAAAACAAGTAAAAACATTCTCGGAGACCAGAGAGGTAAAATCGGAAAAGTAGTAGGCCGTGTGCGTGAAGGAGAGCAGATGTACTCTGCCGCTCCAGGTCCCAGAGGCAGCCATGCGACACCTAAACAGAGAGAGTACAGGGCGCGATTCTCTGCGATAGTCAAGATGGGCAAGCCCCTGAAGGGAGCCATCAAGATCGGCATGAAAGAAAGTGCGTCAAAGAAACATCTGCAGTCGCCTTTCAATCTATTTGTGACCCACAACCTGCGGCACACGACGTACGATGACGTCACAGGGCTGGCGGTGCCCGACTATGAAGCCATCGAGCTCTCTGAGGGCGTCATCCCGTTCGTCTCTTTCGAAGCGCCATCATTCGCAGAGCCTTTGAAAGTGACTGTGGCCTTCAACGGCAACGTCGACTACCCTGGAGCATTAGCGGAAGACACCGTCTATGCCGTAGCCTATGCGCCGGACCTCAGCCAGAGTGCCATGGGTATTGCCGCCCGCTCAGCCGACACAGTGTCCATTGTCGTGCCGTCGAGTTGGCGAGGCAAGACCATTCATATCTGGGGTTTTGTACAGACGTCGGTGACGATGCTGACGGAGATTGAGGAGTATGGTCTAGCACTTGAGCCGGGAGGCTGTTCCAATACCAGTTATATCGGCACCGGCGAAGTGTCGTAATACCAGAAATCCGGATCACAAAAAAGGGCCTGTTGCATTGGCAGCAGGCCACCCCATTGAACTTCCTTTCCGAAAAAAGCCCTGCATCACTGCAGGGCTTTTTTATATTTTCTCCAGAAATGAGAAACAACCATTGAGATGTATGTGATTTCTATGCAATAATGCTTATGATATCAAGGCTACCAAAAACTGCCGAACTCTGTCCATTAATCCTTAACTTTACCATTAACCATGAACTACGAATAATCTTGAGCCCATTAAACATTAACCAAAGATCCACCAATCACGTCATACTCAAACGAGCGCATAGGATTAAACACACCGTCTTGTTTCACATTCGTCCATATCAAGATGTGTGGATGTTCCATATCTTCCGACACTACAATATGGCTGACACCTGTCACAAATGGTTCACGACACACCTCCTCCAACGCCTTTTCAACGTATGAGCGATACTTATATTCCACACCACCAATCAGTCTGTCACCCTCAATCAGTTCATTTATATCGTAAGCAACACGATTGGGACAATACTCTATTTCAGTAGGATAGGCATCTTGTAACCTCTTTGGAGAAAGTTTGTATGAATCGCCCTTCGTAGTCATTTGATAATAGAGCAGATCTCTTCCCGAGAACCTTCTCATCACATAGTCGATATCATCCCTTTTCATTCTGCACCCGAACACAAAACCTTTCAACGCTCGGTAGTCAATTTTCATGCATTGGCCACCTTTATCAAACAACAGACGATGTTCTGCCTCATGTTTCCAGGCCCTTGATTTAGTCCCCACCAAACAGGATAACAAATCCTTCATTCCAGGTTTTTCTATTTTAGATATATCAAAACGTGGTATCCTTGATGAGTACTTCACATCAAACTCATACATTCCACCCCATTTCACCCACCCATACGACCTGGCGAGCACTTCTGTGTCAAAGATAATTGCATAGCCACTATGACCACTGGCATAGTATGCCCACATCAATTCGTTTACGATTTCCTTACTCAACGAATAAACACCTGATGAACGTACTTTGTCGAGTAGCTCAAGAAAACTCTCCTCCACGGGCTTAGTACTACTTTTCGCACCCAATTTCTCAAGGAGTCTGAGTTGAACTTTAAACAAGCTGTCATCCACCAAAGTCTCACCTGGGTCGTTTAATTGCGACACAGTAGGTATATATATGGTATCTTTAGACAGCAATTCTATATCCCGTTCAAACACATCCCTCCCGTTGCCATCTTTTGTACCTCTTCCGGAACGATACTTATATACTATCATTGTTAATTCTCGTCCAGTTTTTTTACACACTCACTAATTCCTTACTTCCGTTTTTTTGTATTCACCAACATAAGCCACGCTGCCCATTCTCCCTTCTTTCCTCAGTTCATCTTTCACTCCGTGTATATACACTTCGCGGCTTTGCATCATTTGGCGCTTCTGGTCCACTTTTTCTTGATATGTGATTTGCGAATGATCTATCTTCGCTTCAGAGAAACGTGAATTATTTCCCTTTACCACATCAATCATCCATTCAGGAACAGGCCCATTCATGAAGTTCGCTCCAAGTATGCCGCAAGCACTCCCTTGAATTATTGTTCTCCCATGAGATATGAATTATAAAGTTTTCGTTCGGCCTGGCTTCGCAGGAGACACCGGCTGCAACTTACGCAAATCGTTAAAAAGAGAGCCGTGACAGGTGCCTGTCGTATGTGGGTAAAAACTTAAACTTGTTTGTAAAGTCAGACCTATAGTTACCGCCTATCAAAGGTTTCTCAGAACCCTTAGCAGACTGGGGGTCAAGGGTAAACATTCGGGTAAGCATACCCAACAATGTAGTTTTCTGAGCACTATTCTGCCCCGCAATCACTTTTAACTGCGTGCCTAAATTAAACGACACGTCCTTAAAGCCGCGATACTTATGAATCTTGAATCAGAGTTCACAAACTCCTCCAGGTCGTGTTCGAACCCGTTGACGTTGGGGCCCAGCGGCACCACCCAGTTGGTGTCGAAAGCTTCCTTGATATACTTCTGTTCCAGGCCTGCTTCGCTCATGTGCGCGAGGCAGAGGTATATACGTTTTCTTTCAGACATAATATGTTTGTTTAATTGATTATTTATTTCTTGTCAAGTTAAATCTATATCACAGAATCCTTTTCTGAATTATATTCTCCTTCAAAGCTATCAGCAGCCTGAACTAATGTCCACCTATTGTCATTTATTGATATCATAAAGACTCGTTTGTGGGTACTCACCTCACACTTTTCTCCCCCCTTCGAAACCAAACTCATGGTTATAGTTTTTTTCATATCACGCAAACCAAGTTTTTCAATTGCGATAAAACATAAATCGCCATTTATATCTGCTTCAAGAAAAGAAAGCATCTGCTCCATAAAATGATTACGAGCATTTTGGCTGCCTTTCATTTGATCCAAATAAACATTTCCTTTCAGCATCGGATCGGGTTGCAGTGCATATCGCAATGCCGAAAGTGAATGGCGCAATAAAAAAAGACTGGATTGCCTGTCTTCATCAGTCAGTTTTAATCCGTGCTGTATATTCAATATCTTATCTAACAAATCATCATCAATATGCTGAAGATAGTAATCATCGAAAAGAAGCGACGGTATTGCAGGACCATTCAGAAGATAATTATAGAAAACGACATAATCAATTTCATCTTCACTTCTCAGCTTTAAAATCCTGGCCTCTGAATCCACAAGAACGAATGGTATCGTGGGCGCAACCTCCTCAACGTCTTTCATTTCTGGAATAATACCTCCTTTAGTTAAATTCACCACATCGCTAATGGCATCCTGAAAGGTCATTTCCCCCTTCATCAAATGCCAACAGATAACCACCTTTACAAGGTCTCTCCGTTGAAGCAGTTCATACTCTTTCCTGACATTTTTATACGAAGTAGAAAGAAACGGCGTGGTTTTCTCTAATATAGGAATAACGGTTTTCTCTATATCGGGTTGAAGAGAATTGTAGTTCTTATCAAAAATTGAAAATTCACCATTGGCGAAAGTGAACAGCCAATAAATCTCTTTCTCATAGAGAATCAAATCAATAGACACTACCGTTTGATTTGTTAGATGAGAAATCTCTTCGCGTGCCACATTTACCGGTTCTAAATGAAATGTTTTCGATAGCGGCTCTATTAATTCATTACCCTGTATCAACTGGATGTCGTTGTAATCTGTTTGGGCATAATCGCCTTTCACATTACCATTGGCCTCGTTCAATACAATCATTAGACCGTGAGTATTGCCATTCAACCTCTGCTGTTTATGTACTTTCCCCTGAAACTTCAACCAATCATCCATTGTAATAGGCCTTTCGTGAGCCTTGCATTCACAAACCAATGGATATTCTTGTGTCTTGCCTATCGTTGGTATCATTCTTTTGGCGAGTACATCTATTTCATCACCTCCGGCTTCAATAACATTAGTAGCCACATATTCGTAGCCCAACGACTCAAGCATAGTCTTGGTTAGATACTCCAATTGTATACCCTTAGCGTCTTTCCCTGATGCAAGAATGTATAGCTTCATTTTTTAAAATCATGTCCTAATTCAAACAATCGCCCTCAATTGAACCAAAAGAGTCATTAATTCAGATTGAGACAAAGACGGCAAAGCACCCGAATGGATGCCTCGACCTGAAAGTTTATCATGTATACGGCGCAATTCTCTTACCTTATCAACACCTGCTTGTCCAGCATTAACCATATTCTCCATTTTTATCCACTCTATATTTGCATTATGACCTCGAAAGCGAAGCGGCGCGAGGTTATTGAACACTTTTTCGTCAACCAATTCCTCAATTGCTCTCCTCATATATATAATTGTGGGCTCAGATGACAAAAAAGGTGAAACTTGAAGAGATTGATCTGCCAAATCAAGAAAATAGTCACTCTTCCTTTTGTCATGCGGCAATATATAACCTTTAGCGTTAATGTCTGCACACACATCATAAGCCAACATGTGAGTTTTTGAAGACATACGACTAGAAGTTTGATTCTTAAACACTTTGACATCCCTGTGCTCAACCAATTCATACATAAGCAAGTCATTGTGCGTAAAGATTATGACTTGGTTCGTTTTTGCAAGGTTAACAATGCGATCTGCAAAATTCTGAATAATCTGGGCGTCCAAACTATTCACCGGGTCATCAAACACGACTGGCTGTTTTACCTCCATCAATTTACATTCGGCCAAAAACAGAGCCAAAGCAGCGCACTTTAATTCCGCTTCGCTTAGTACAGAATTAACATCAATACCATTGGATATGCGCACTGCAATCTTTGAGGTATCTGCCAACAAATCATCTACCACCAAATCCACTTTAAGATCCCCCATTCCTAGAGTGTCCAATTCTTCACGAAAAGCCACAAGAAGAGCTTGGTTTAACACATCCCTATAGGCCGTAGTACACATTGCATTGAATTTGCCGTCAACCACAGGATCAATAGAAACTCTTAAATCCTCTTTAATGTATTTGATGGTATTGTGTATTGCACGAAAAACACGAAGGTTATAGCTTTCGAACAAATAGGTGTTGCCTTCGCGAGGCTGCAAAAAACTCACAGCATATTTGGAGTCAAAACAACGAACATGCCTTAAATCGACAGGACTAGGATCAGAACCATTCCAATTAAATGGTGACTGTGCTGTTCCGTCTGTTTTGAATTCCACTGATATGGATTCCGCTGGCGGTGTGGAATTATAAACATCTTGATACAATTGGTAATTAATAGTGCCTAAAGCCAACTGGTTAAGTATTCTGAAATAGCCACTTTTTCCGGAACGATTCTGACCATATAATAGGGTGATGCCTTCCTCGCAAAACGCAATCTCTTGACCACTCGCCAACTGATTCACCCCATGATGATGAACCAACTTAAGCAGCTCAACCTTGGGGTAGGTATCATTTATTCCTGGCGGAATGCTTTGCGATGGTGCTGAAACACCATTTTCACATTCCTCCCAAATCAACTGTTTTTCATTATCTGTCATCACACCATCCGTACTTATGGCAAGGCACACCAAATCTTTAGCCCAAGCCGGATTTTGTATGTCAGAGGCAAAGTTTTTCAGTAAATCTCTATAACTAACTGGAACTACCATTATAGTAACATCAAAATATTGTTGGCTTCATTTGAGCCGTTTCTCCTCATAAATTCAAGAACAGTTGTGAATTGCCCTTTCAACCGCATATCACCTTGAATATCGCTTATGTTTTCAGCATAAACCTTTTTCACAATTTTATTCAGATAATAAAGTACTGTTTTCTGGGAATCCTTCAGACTTGGATTGTGCTGCTCAATAAGTTGAGAAAAAATGACTATCGCTTCTTTAGTAAAACACTTCCCAATGGTAGCGAACATTCTGGAAAGAGCAAATACTACAGCAGGATGACCTCCAATATTCTTTCCAATCCTTGCAAAAAAGTCCAGGTCTTTGCTTTCCAGCTTAAACCAATCATCGTAATCTCTTCTGAAAAATAGAGGATTCAGAAGGTATTCATTCAAGACCTCGTCTTGATAGTACCAACTCCGATGTTCCGTCACTTTATCATAAAGAGCATACCATATCGTCCAGAAATTGTCATACTTACCATATTGAGGAGCATTGAGAAGCAAGTTTGTTATCAAAGGTTCGCCATACGAACCATTCCCAATAAATGGTATAAACGGACGAATCAGTGCCGTAACATCATCTTGAGGGGCAAACAACAGGTATTTCGCCACATTGTCGGCAATCTTTGATTTATCTTCTAATTGTTCATAATGCCGCTGGACTTGCCATTTTGATGATAATTTGTCCAAACAGGTTCTGCCCACATTACGCATCTTTTCTAATGGTTCATAGGTCAACAAACACAATACCGCATCAGCATAAGAGGCATCCATTGAACCGAAATCTTCATTAGGAAGGTTTACCTTGATTAACTCCAAAGCGTCATACATCACCGAAGGATACAACTCCCATAACTGTCCGTCATGGATAGTCCTTGACATTATGTCACAAACCCGTTCATTGATATAAGTATATGTTTCCGATACATAACTGGCTATTATTGGAGCAAAAACATCCGCTTTCTTCGGATACAATTCCATCATTACCGGAATAGCCGAAATGCAAATATTGAATTCTGACACAGAATTAGAGGCCATGGCACCTGGGGATTTCAATGCCAATAACACACGTTTCCAACACTCTTTTTTCTCACGGTCAGACAACATGTCCCGACAATGCATCAGCAGCACTGCACTGGCCATATATGGAACATACTCATCACCGGGGAAGAGTATCATATCGCCGGACTGCTTTTCTATTTGCCTTTCAATCCCCCTTATCACAGTAAGAGCTTTCTTGGGGTTGGCAGCATACGGGTTCCCTTTTAAACCGTTCTTATCGCCCTTGAATGTTTTATCTGCCCAAAGTCTCACACTCATGGCTTCCATTTTGTTGGCAAACTCTTCCACCTCCTTGCTTTCTGCTTTCAACTCAGGTGTCAGATTGGGAGTCAATTGTACGGCCACAACACCATTTTTTAACACAACTTCACGCTTTTTGTGTGAACGGTAATCTATTCTGGCAGCAATGAATCCATAAATGGAGTCAGTTCCATTCAAGTTGGCTGCTTGTCTTTTCAACTCATCAACAACATGATATGCTTGTAGTAATTTTTGCTTTGAATCATTGTCTCCTGCATTGTCATAAACCACCTGGCTTTTGAGCAAAACGGATTCCAAATGCTCTTGTCTATGAGGCAACTTGTTCGACCGGTCGCGTTCTGTCCACCAATTCTCATGACGGTTATAAATAAATGAACGTGAATTGGATGTAATTTCGTGCGAGCATCTGTTCAAATCCAATGCCAGGAATTCGATGTTTTGGCACAGAAAAAGCAATATATCGAACAAGTCATCAGGATGTGCCACCGCAACACTGGCCACAACAGAATATATAGATGCCGAATGCGACGTGGTTAAGATTCTCCACAATATCTCTTTTACATTCTTCCAATCTGGGTTCTTTTTCAGGTCTGTCATATCAAGCAGATACACCTCCAGTGCCATGTGTATGCTTTCAAGCACATTGGGCATTGATAGGTTTGCCGTACCCCTATACATATTCCATAACGATTGGGACGCAATAATCATTTGAGATGAACCATCAGCCAACCGCACAGGTAACTTCACCACCTGTTCATATTTGCACCTTTGAATATAATAATCAACACATAGATTTACAAATCTGACAATAAAATCAATGACTTTTGTGGTTTTCTCCGTAGTGTTCAATAATTGTTCTGCATCAAACAACATTTGTATAGGTGTCTGATAAGGACTTGACGGAAAAAATGCCATGTGAATGCCGTCATCTTCATTAAGGCCAAAAAGATGCTCACTTTCCATCGACCTTGAATAACCGAAAACATATTGGTCGTCTTCTTCCGGTTGTTCACTCCAAAACAATTCCATTAACTTAATAACATCGTCCAGACAAGTGATGTATAACATTGTTTTGAAAACATGGTTCTGGTCTTTTAGTATGTAACTGATCAACTCAGCATAAGGATCTCTGTGCCGCACCCACTTGTTGTCAATTACCTGCCTGAAGACCTCATGTAATTCTTTACGGATACCAAATGCGTATTTACAGGTTAGTTCACACCATCTGTTAATACCATCAACCCAAATGGATTCATCCTTCTTTCTAATTTCAGCAATATAGTCAAACAGATACAATGACAGCGCCGCCGCCTGCGTCATCGCTAATCCTTTATTACCAAAGCTGGAGTAACCGTCAAGCAATTTCTGAACGCTTCCCAGATGATTGAAATAATAATCAACCCTGTTGGCAAACACAAATGCAACCGCCTCATCCCAACCCTTTCCAACAGATTTAAAAACGGGATAACGTTCGCCTTTATACTCAAAATACTGTGTCACTTTTTTGCAAGACACATCCAATACATCAACGAATTGGTCAAACAAGGAATAATTTTGCTCTTTCAGCGAAACACTATACAGCGAAAAAAACGATGTGGCATAATTGTTTGAATTGCCCACACATGACAGCAAACAATGTTTCCACTGTTTATCCACATCGCCTCGAACCAAAGTGTCCATTATCGCTCTCACTCGTATGTCGTCATTGTCGATGATACACATCAACCATCTCGCGAAAGCATTCAAATAAGTAATGCTCTTGGGGGGCTCTTTTAATATCTTGACACAATTCTCCTCTTTCCCGAAATCCTGCTCAACAATATATTCCAATGCCCAATCCACATATAAATCATGCTTTACTGCATAACCTTTGTGAGCCTGCTCTATCAAAACATCCTCCGAAACCAGCTTGTAGGCTGTCTCATAATCCACCCCTATCGGGTTCACAAAGTATGCGTTACTTGCTTGCTGTTCTTTGACTATTTGGAGCAAGCATTCTTCTCTTTTCTTTTGTTCCCCACCCCTGATTGTGCCTCTCACTTTTTGCTTCCAGACCTCTTCTTTAAATGTCTCTGGAGATGCAATAGTTATGCTTCCCAACTCACAATATCTTGCCAAATAGAATGGAATACGTAATTGTTGAAGAACCTTTTCATTTTGGGGTAAATCAATATGGTACTTATCACCCATTTTTTGCAATTCCTCCTCCTGCAATGTGTCAACACTCACATCCTCAACACTCACATTCAAGCCTCTAAGCAACGTCCTAATATCATCATAAGTATTACTCTTGCATGTAAAGATAAACTGCCAGCCCTTCTCGACCAGCCCTTCCAACAACAATTGAAGTACCATTCGGTTTTCTATCTCGGTTAACCGTTCAGCAGAGTCAACTACAACAATCTTCTTCGCAAAACCATCAAAGAAATCACAGAAACCAACGTAAGAATACTCCTCATCCATCAAAAAGAGGTCATTGACAGAATTTGTATCGAACTGAGAACCTCTCGTGAAGTAGATAACCTGCTCCTGATTCACTATGCTTTCCTGCCAATACCGTTTTACTATGGCCGACTTACCCGAACCACTTTCACCATACACCAACACATTCCTACCATTCGTAATAAACTCTTTAATTTCAGACACCTCTTTTGTCCTGTCTATTTCAATCACATTTTCCCCATATTGTATCGAAGAACTGATATTATTGAAATTCAATTGATTCAATTTCACCAAAGATTGGGGCAGATGGTTAAGATTGGAACCCGTGTCGAAAAACAAGCTATATGCCAATGGCATTTTTGCCACCGCATCAAGAATATTGTCGCCAAACATCCACTCAATGGACATTGAACAATCTTTGGCGGTTTCTTCAATATCTATCTGTCTTTTTGTTATTTGAGTACCTATTTGTGGATTACCAAACGTGGATTTGGTATAGACGATAATTTTGGTTTGTTCTGGATAATGCGTGTGAGCCTTTTCGATGGAATGCTTTATCTGATTTGCCTGAGAGTCGCCTATAGAATCATCGTCAAAAAACTTTGATTGGAAACCTATCACCTCATTACCGACATTTATCGGAACGGTTTCATTACCTGCATTGTTGAAAAAATAGGGCAAAGTATCCCCTATCCCGTATCTTGAACGGAACAACAAACGGCATAACGCTTCAAAAGCACCCTGTGGATTGTCAGGATACTTTCCAAGAAACTCATTCCAAGTAGGATACTTCATAGTGCTCTAAAACAAACTTTTTTATTGTTGAATAAGTGGTATTGTTCTTTCCTTTCACTCAAATTTCAATAGCTGAAAGTTTACCAGCCCCCTGTCTTTAGCGAAGGCTTCGGCTCTATGCTTGTCATCTTCCGAGAAATAATACAATAACCAATTGCAATTGGGCGCAACTTTTGATGCCACCTCATCAAGATATGGCAAATCTATTACGCTATATGAGAGTCCCATCACGCAAACCCCCTTACATGTTTTCAAGGAATGGAAGAAGCCATTGTTTTTCTCAATGAGTTGCTTCGGTGATTTTTTCCAACCATTCATTATCTTAATGACTTCACTGTAGGCATTCTGATAAGGTAAGTCAATACTTTCATCCAATAGAGGACCATCTTCATCCCTAAGGTTACCGTGACCTAATATAAACTCATCGTTTGGATTCAATCTGCACCCATGTATGTGAAGAACGTTCTGGGCAGGCACATAATAGGCTCTTTCAAGCGTCTCGATGTAATTAAATGTCAAATATTTTGAAGCTTGAGGTATATACAAATCTACCACGACATGGTTAATGTCGATGCTTTGGACCCATTTGTCAAAAGCGTCACGAAACGCATCCATCGCTTGACCAAAAATCCAAGGAATGCCACCTTCCACCCCGTCTTGCCACTGCCCGGGATGGTCGTATTTGAAATCTTCAGGATTATCAGGCTCGCAATAACTGGTTATAGCCACTTCATCATATTCCCCAAGCGCATTTTCTATATCACCCCAAAACTCGCGGTCGTTGCTGAAGAAAATATCCATTAAGCTCACCAGAGCTGATGCATTCTTGTTCTTTTTCACCCATTCCTGGAAGTCCCAATATTTGGACTTTATACCATGATGGATATCAAAACCATTACCAATAATATATAGCCGTTCTTGCTCGCTTATGCCTGAACCCGGAAATAATTCAAGTTGTTCCATTGATTTAACTATTATCTGCAACTATTTTTATTATCTTTTCTACAACCTTATTCAAATCGCTTACATCATACTTATAAAACGGTACGTTTTTAGCGGCAGCATAATCCGAAGCAGCTGTTTCTTCATTTTCACGATAAATCTCAGCTAATGTTTCATTCAGCCTTATCTTGTCATCGCGACCTATACTTTTGATCATATATTCTATAGATGATTGCAAGTATATCACCGCTATCGGATTAACACCATCATAAACCGACATCGGAAGCTGTTCGTTAGTACCATCATTATTTAACTGACAAAACTTGCAATTGATAACATAGATGTCGTCTGGATCAATAGTAGTGGCCAACAACTTCTTAAGCGTCTGTTGGTTCTTCATCAATTCAGTCGGCATGCAATTTGCCCTTAGTAGCATTCCATGAATTGAGGTAATACGTGCAGGCAAATGCTCTGCTAAAAGCATCCTCGCCAAAGACCCCTTTCGCGTGCCTGCTGTTCCTGCCACCAAGATAACATTTTTCCTTACGCCATTTGGGTTTTTCCGTTTTGTTTTAGGATAGTAGAAATACACAAGCCATCGGATGCTTTCGTTCTCATCAATGGCAAGGTTCTCCAAAAAGGATGAATCATTTAACAATGGGTGCAGTTTCTTTCTCCCATAATTACTGATACCGTTTATACACGTCAAATACAACTCGTCAGTGTTCATTTGAGCCTGAACAAGATCGAAATACAATTTCTTATCCTTTTCTTTCGGACAATGCTCTTTTATGTATTTAAGGAGATGGTATAGTGAGCGGAAATAATGGCCCAACTGGTCTGACTCAGAAATGAAGGCAGTCTTATAAATTTCTTCTATCTTCTGTCTAGTTTCAAGGGAGTTCAGAACATCGAAAGCACCTTTCTCATTACATATCTTGTCAATATCTTTCTCTATCAACAACCTGACAGAATGAATATAAGCAAGCCCTTGTGTCCTTTCTGATTTATTATTCATTTGTTGACGCAAAATACTGAAATTGTCTAACAAATGAAAGAAAGTCTGTTCAAATTGTTGTAATTCTGTTTGATTTCTTTGAGTCTCAAATATCTCCGTCTGCTTTTTATAAGTGTAATAAAGAAACACAACGCTCACAAGACCAGTAAAAGCCCCTAAAACGCCGCCAACATAATCACCAAACAAACCAAAAGCATCCGGCGTGGTTGCAAATTGAAGTTCCCAAAGCCGCCACACATATACCCCTATCAAGGCTACCATTGAAACAATGACCAGAGTCCAAAAAAAGAATTTATAAGGACGTTCCATAAACTTTTAATACATTATCGCCATTATAACATCAGATATACTTCTTTTAAAGGTAGCACAAATAATCCTAAGTTACTCGTACTGATTCTTCCTCCTATACCGTTCACTCATCTCAAGCAATTCTTTAAACATCCCCAACCGTGGCTCTGCCCAAACCCCTGCATTCATCAATTTCCTGTTGCGTTTCAGGAAGTGTACCATCAATTTCTCCTCGTCATAGTATTTGGACGGATTCCGATGATTTTCCACAATGAAGCTCTTCACCTCATTGTACCGAGCCAGCCAACGTTCATCTTGAGTCATATTCAAACAATTATTCTTCAGGCATTATTAGCCTTCCATACTTGTCTCTTATTTCATCCTTTGTAAAAAACGTCAAGCCTTTTGTCACAACCATTCTACAATAAGTACCAAACATATAATTGTCATACAATTGACTATTCGAGTTCATTATCTCCATCACTTTATCAATCTGTACCCCATTCATATCATCTATGTAAGGTAGTATCACCTCTTCCATTCGCCTCTTTGCTGTTGTATATTGCCCTGAATGACTAAGTAGATTAATAAAATAGTCGAACAATAAACCCATCAGCCCTGCTGACTTATACAGTTTTACCACATTCTGCAACTCGTTCTCATCGGGATAATAGCAGTAATCCTCAGCGAGCAATTGCCCCATATAATCTTCTTTGTTCTCACATAGGAACCATGCAATTAGTTTAAAGAAGCCTTTTTGTGGAATTTTACCATTTATCAATGTCCTATTCTGCTCAGACAGGTGCTTCCAAACCTCCGTATTGAATGTCAGGAATGCTATAACAAAACCCACAGTAGCTTCATTATCTGCAACCTCAAAATCATCGGGCTTCCTGTCCATCTCTTCCAACAAAAGCTCCCCACGACTTTTAAACATGAGTAACAACAGATGAAAATTCACTTTCCTGTTAGCATCGCAATCAGGATCAACCAGTTTAAAAGTGAACTTCCAGAAACTTTTAAACACTTTGGCAAACATGGCATCCGTCATACGCTTCAAATACTTATTATCCACGTATTCGCGAAAACCATCTGCATCATTCAGGATAAATCCCTTTTTCTGGTTCAAATCCTCACTCATCACACTTACAACATCCTTTACGAAGATTGCAGGTCGGGTAAGAATCTTATTGAATGCCTCGCATATATAGCCCTCCACCAAATGCTTTTCAGGTACAAACAATTGAGAATAGTCATCGAGCACGGGATGGGCAGACAAGTTTCTCCAATCTCTTAGATGAGTTATGATAGCATAAGCATCCGACTCCAGCAGTGGACTATTCTTATGCATTTTCTCCACCATTGTCACCTCCCAAGCGGGGCTTGCCTTATCCTTCCCTATTAGTGTTTCAATTTCTGTCAACAAGTCCTTGGCAAACTTATCCGAAAACACGTCCCGCAGTTCCTGCAACTTAAACATCAAGTCGCACAACACCACAGAATATAGCATCACCACAGCGGAGCGGTAATTGCCATTCTCGTATGAGGACAGCACCTCTTCGATGTAATCCCTTGTGCGGTTGTCGTATATTTGTGTTTTATCAATAAGATCTGCCATTTATATAAATACTTTTTAAAACCGTATAATTCGTGAACTGTTTTGACTCATTATACCTCCATTATCTCCTCTTCCCTCAGCGGCTCATACTTCCCGTCTTTGCTTTCAAAAAGTACGCTGCCGCTTTTAAGGCATTGCAGCGAATGCCATCTATCACGCTCTACGTTGAGCGTTTTTGTTCTCCATTGGCATCAAGAATTACCACCCCTGTAGGCTCGTTAGGGTTATAGTTATCGTTAGCGTTGAATATGGTTAGCGTTATGGTTCCTCGCTAGATTATATTTTTTTTCTACTGTGCTCGGTTCCCCTTCGGGGTATTCGTTAACGTTGATTTGAGTTATCGTTAAACTTTAACAGTTAAACTTTGCAAAGCAAGTATTCCTTCCACCTCGTGAGGCACAAACGGCCCTTCCTTGCACTCAAATATAACACTCCCTGACTCTAACGACTCCAGCTTATGCCATACATTCTTGGGAATATCCACACCATAAACACCATCCTCAGCACAAAGTACGACACTCTCTATTATAGAACCATCGTCGTTATATGTTGTAGAGCGCACTTTGCCACGGAGTATCAAAAATGATTCATCTTTATCCGGATGCCTATGGATTGGAACCATTAACCATAATTGACCATTAATCGTAAACCATTAACCCAGAACCATGCTGCCTGACCTCCGGTCACGGCCTGCGACTTTATGGAGCAAACCATGAACCATTAATCTTCCAGCGACTGATGGAAATTATAATTCATCCGCAGACGGGGCGAAGCCTTGGCTGCGGATGACACTTCATTAAGCAGGTCTTTGTCAATAATTTTCATGCTGTATCATTGTTAAATTTCCCGATGACGTATGTGGCGAAGAATTTCGGTGCATCAACAGGAAAGATGAATGCGAACTTGGTGAAATCACCTATCCTACGGAAAAAAGTGACGGTATTTGCCAACGGCTTGGATAGCTTTGAGCGATACTTTTGATTGTTATTATGTCCCAAATTGCCACGCTTCAACACATGGGATAAGACCTTTCCCCCTCTTCTGCGGTAACGTTTATCATAAAAAGGCATAGCCTCTTCTGGCATACCAAGTGAATCTACGGCGAGTGAAGCGAATGTTTTCCATTCGGTCATCAAACCCATTGCCTGTAAGCGGGATTCGAGCAATGGGCGGTCAATCTCTTCTCGAAATGTCCACAGCAACCTGCACCAGTCGCATATTTGCTTTAGACCAACTCCCTCGATAAAGAAATGATGCAGGAAATGGGTAAATACAATAACAACATCGTCATTCGCATTAGGCAAATAGACATCCGTATCCCCATTCTTCCATACTCTAACCGCTAACCGCTCATCGCTAACCTTTAACAATGTATCTGCTACCACCTCATCTATCACTCTGTCAGCCCGCCGTGACAATACAAAAGGCATTCGACCATGTAACTCAATCGTAAAGCCACTTAATTGAATTGACAAATGTCTTTTAGCAACATCTTCTGATAGAGTTTCCTCTGATAATGGGGCTAAGAATACCTTGGCTTTATTGTAATTCTCTTCATCCAACAGCAAGTCAATGTCCCCAGCACTTCTCCATAATGGCCTTTCATAACATTGTGCAATACCCTGACCTTTCACTAACAGAGCATATATCCCGTTCCTGTTCAACTGAGCAATCAACTCTGCAATGAATCGATTCATTGCCTCGTTTCGCTGTTCAATCAGCTGGCACTTACCCAATAGCGTAAGTTTTTCTGCAAGTGGTAAGCTGTAAGCCGTAAGCCTTTCACCCCCCGCGGCAATAAGACCTAACACCGACTGTTCCTCAGCCAAGCGAAGCACCTCCGCCCAGCGAACCGCCAACCTCTCACCGCTAACTGTTTCACATTCCTCCCAAAGCCCAACTCTCAACAAAGTGAGAAATACATCCTTATTAAACACTTTAGTCTTGCATCCCATGATGTCCACGGCAAATACGCACAAACGCCTCTTATATACTTCTTTCCCTTGATAAAGCAGCTTACTTTATCTCCATCAAATAGTCGTTCTTCGCAAACATCTTGCCGTATTCAGGAACTAGAATTTTGGGGTCAACCTGTTCGCCTTTCAGCCATTGGAGAATTGCCTTGGGAAGGTTTGCTCCAGCCTCATAAGAGAAAGGATAGCCGCCACCAAAGCGTGGATTTAGTTCCAGAACGCAATAGTCGCCATTGGCACGTTGCATGATGTCAACATCCAAGTTGCCGATGTGCTTCAAGGTCTCACCTATCCTCTTACCCATTTCGTAAACTTCGGGCAGGTCAACTGTAATAGCTTTATCAGTCTCTCCTGCACGCATGGCAAGTTTTTGCTTTACTGATACACCAACATTATTTCCTTCCAAATCATTCATCACATCCAAACCGAACTCTTTTCCTGTGAGTTTTTCCTGAATCATAATATATTCATCACCCACCGAAGCTGTTGCCAAGATGGTTTTCTTGATTTTCTTCATCAAGATATTGTGGTAAATATCCAGTTCCTCCATATCGTCAATAGTTTCTAAACCGATGGAGCCGGAGCCCCATCTTGGTTTCATAAACAGAGGGAAGGCAATCTCACTAGCAGCAAGGGCTTTCTTTGCATCGGCAAGACGCACATATGTCTTTGGGGCATTCAATCCAATGGATTCCGTCCACTGTGCAGTCAGGTATTTGTCAAAGCAAATGTCAATTACTTTTGGATCAGAGACAATGACCTTTACCCCAAGAGCCTCAAACCTAGCTTTGTTTTCGGCCAGAATTGGCAGTTCCAAATCATTCAAACTCATTAAGGCATCAATATTATACTTCTTGCAAATGTCAAGTGTAATGTCAATGTATTGTGGGTCATAAACAGCGGGAACCCGAACCTTGATGTCGGCAGCTTGCAATGCAGGCGCCGAAAGTTGCATATCAGTTGCCACTATCTTATCGTCTTCAGAGAGATTCTCTTTGAAGTATTTCAGCAGATACGTGCGTCTGCCCGCGCAAGTAAAAAGAATATTCATTTTTTATTTCATTAAATTCATTATACCACCTGTGTGCCAAAAGATGATGTTTTTTTCTTGCAAGCCCTGCTTCCTGATCTCTTGCATCATCCCATAGAAGCCTTTCCCTGAATAAGTGGTGTCGAACATCAATCCCGTCGTTCTCATTGCTTTTTCAAGATAGGCTTCCATTTCAGAAGTGAATTGCTCATAACCACCATAGAGGTAGTCAGTATTAAAGAGAATTCTATCTGTATAATCCATATCACTACCATAATGTTTTCCAAGCATATTAGCAAATTCAGCTATTATTTGTTTTCCACGTTCTTGCTGACGTGCCACTGAAATGCCAATAACTTTTACATCATTCCAACCCACGAGGTCACATCCTACAACTATCCCAGCTTGTGTACTTCCTGTTCCGGAAGCATGGAAAATATAATCTGGCCTATAGTTTTGAATATCACACTGTCGTTTCAATTCTCTCACAGCATCAACGAAACACGTTCCTCCAGGTAAATCATGCCCACCACCATGGATGTAATAAGGATTATATCCTTCTTCCCACATTTGCGCCATTGCCCTATCCATTGCAACCGCAGTTTCTGAAGCATCAATTATCTCGCACTCGGCTCCACTCAATCTATCAAGCAGAGCATTACCTTTCTCCGACAAAAACCGTTCCTTCGTTCCTTGAATACATAAGTGACATTTCCATCCATTACATGCTGCCATTAGCGCAATGGCTCGATTATGGTTGCTTTGTATGCCACCACACGTAACCACGGCATTGTAGTTATTATCCTTTAAAAAAGACTCATACTCGATTGCCTTGCGGGCTTTAGAACCGCCCCCAACTAAAGGGAAAATATCATCTCGAACAACCTTTATAAATTGTCCATCTATTATGTAATCTTGTTGAACAAGAAACATGTTATTCATGTCTCATATCCTTTCTATATTCGTCCAAATCAGGAATCGCCTGTAGCACGACATCGGTCCGTGCTAAAACATTATGAATTGTTTTAAACAACACCCTCAAATCCATTAAAAGCGATAAATTCTTAACATATTCTACATCGTATGCCAATTTCTTATCCCATCCTATGGTATTTCGTCCATTTACTTGTGCCCAACCGCTAATACCAGGACGTACCGTATGACGAATTCTTTCTTCCTCTGTATAAAATGGTAGATATTTTACCAATAAAGGCCTTGGTCCAATAAAACTCATATCTCCTTTTATTACATTTATCAACTGGGGGAGTTCATCTATCGACGTAGAACGCACAAATTTGCCAACTTTTGTTATTCTCTGTTCATCAGGGAGCAGATTGCCGTTCTCGTCTCGTTCATCAGTCATGGTTTTGAATTTGATGACTTTGAAAATCTTCTCACCTTTACCTGGCCGTTCCTGAAAAAAGAAAGCCCCAGCTCCTTTATTGGCAAAATACAACCAAATTGTAACAACCAGTAAGATTGGACTGATGCAGATAAGTGCTATCAACGAGATCCAAAAATCCAAGAACCGCTTAAAAAAAATCTTGTACATATTCAATTCTTATCTGTCTGTTGGTAAAACCTCTTTATAGAAATCATACAGACACCGTCTTACAAATCCCTGTTCATATCTAGTCTCTATCAAGTGTCTTGCATTTCCTGCCATTCGTTCACGTTCAGATTTATTTTGTAGCATATTCAACATCGCTCTAAATAATGCCTCAGAGTCTTTCGAAGGAACTATCACACCATTCTCACTATTAATTATTATCTCTCGAGCGCCATTTATATCCGTTACAATGGAAGGCAATCCCATGGCTCCCGCCTCGATCACAGTGTTAGGGAACCCTTCTCGATAGCTTGGGAAAACAAAACAGTCAGAAGCTGCATAGTACGCTAGCAAATCAACACCCGTTTTCTTACCTACAGCAATTATGTCTTCACAACTGTCTATCGCCATACGAGTGTCCTCGCTAATTGGATCCATATCATTCTCATAAGGCCCAACTAAGATTAAACGAATACCAGGGTGAGAACTATATAGCTTTTTAAATGCAGCAACCAACTCGTTTATACCCTTATCCCTCACCACTCTTCCAATGAATAGAAAAGTAAATTTACCATTATCTCTTATCTGGTCTGCAGCATGTTCCACCTCGTCTCTTCTACTGAAGAACTCCATATCACACCCTTTCACATTACCATAGCCTAGTACTTTTATAGGCTTTTTCGTAATGCCGTTGTTTAATAGATCAGCCTTTACACCTTCTCCTTCAGGTATTACATGAGTAGCGCAAGCACATGTCAGCCAATCCGTCGCCATTAGTATCTTTTTTTTCAGACCAGTTGACGTTGGGAACACCAAGCCGGTAAACGTGTGTATTCTCACAGGCACGCCTGTCAACCTTCCTGCCATCATGCATAATAATCCGGCCTTTGGGGTCATTGAGTGCACCATATCAGGTCGTTCTTTCCTAAAGACTCTTATCAGTTTTAATAAAGAGATAAAATCCTTGACTGGAGAGATGCGCCGTTCCATCGGGACTGCGATTGTTCGCACCCCCTCGCGTTTCTCTACGATATCTAGTTCAGGACCTGGTGAAGACAAACCTATCACTTCATAGTTTTGCGCCAACTCCCGTAGGATGTCTTTGCAGAAATCCTCTAGCGAACGCGATATTGTTGTTGCACGAATTATTTTTTTCATTGTTATTATTTTTCAAATTGAGTCACTCTTTTTGCCACAGTATAATAGTTGATATTATCCTGCATTGCATTGACATTTGCCCGATAAACATCTCGCTTATCTGATGCAATAAACTCGGATATCTTGATTATTAATTCTTCAGCATCACCGTTTTTCAAATAGAATTCTGTATTAATAAGATGTTGAGTGGTCTCGGTTTTCCTTATTAAATAAGGTAGTCCTGATGCAACACAATCTTCGATTAATGTAGTGTGATGGATAGGCCACACTGCCAAGTCGGCCATTTTGAACAATTCAAAAGTTTGCTTTCTTGAAAGCCAATCATATACAGTAATATCTTTACCAAGCATAGGAGGGATACGGTCATCCACCATCTTGCCAAAAAGCACAAGCCGCAGATTTGATGTATTTTTCCGAAGCTGACGATAGACATTTATTAAATCAACAGTACCTTTCCGAGGATCCAGTTTGCCTCCGTGCACAATGATAATATCATTATCATTAAAACCATAACTATTACGCAATTGTTCTCGACTTTCCATTGTTTCTTTCGCAGCATCAACATCAGCACCGATAGGCAACAATTCAACCTTCGAAGGGTTAATATGTAAAAATTCCTTTAAGAAATTGCACCTACCATTAGTAACCCCGTAATAGCAATCAACATATTTTTGACAATATTTATGAAACAATGACAAATAGCACTTAAAATACAAAATTCGATATAAAGGGTTGGCGTTAACATTAAAAACATCTCCATGGTTGTCAACCAAAAGACGCACTTCATGGTGTTTCTTCTTATAAGCAATGCATGACAATAAAGAAAAGTTTAAACTTCCATGAAAAAAAATCATGTCGGGTTTTTCTTTTTCGAGTCTCTTTTTTAATCCCTTGGCAATCTGCAAGTGTATATTTTTATGAAAATAGGATGGGGATCGTTCTACCCTGACTTTACCATTCATGTAAGAATCACCCTTGGCCTTAATCTCATCTAATACCTCTTTGTTGACAAATGATGGATATGTGTCGTTAGAGGCTAACACAACTGTATCATACCCCAACTTGGAATGATACATTGGGAGGAGGTTTTGCTGATAACCCCACGTGTCAATGTAATGCTCAATTCCAAAACAACAATGTAATATTTTCATTTTGACATCAATGTTTGTTGTTAGTTTTTTTCATTCTCCAACATCCAAACCGACAACGGCATGAGAACAAAGCCTACCACTCCTATATTATTGGCGAAGACAGCCTTAAAAATGCCGCATAATATCAATGCAAGATACATTACTTTGGTTTGGTTTTTCAAGAGTTTATCGTGTGCTTGTTTCATTATTTCTTTATAATCCCAATAATAAATCAAGAAAATAAGTATCGCACCCATTGTACCCCATCTGGCCAACACGTCAATAAATTCCGAATGACCTCCAACTCCCGTGGCTACTTGCCCCACAGTTTCAACAGACGCCTTATGCTCTCCAATACCGAACAAAAAATTTGATTTATTATCCGTATATGTATTGAGACTTACTTCATATAAACGAACTCTTCCCGAGAAAGAGTCATCTTCGAGACCCTGTTCTGAAACATTTCTAATATCATCCAACCTGTCCGACAGCCTTCCTTCTGGGATAATGTTAGCAACAATATCAAATAAGAAATCCGGGTTGACAATTGGCACAATAAGCAAAGGGACCAGCAACCAAAGAAACTTATATTTTGACACAAATTTAACCACCACCATCAAAATAGTAATAACAAACAGGATGGCTATAACGCTGCCCCTCATACCGAAAAACAAAAGGTATACAATGGCAACAGCACATAATGCCGCATAAAAAATTCTCCCCCATCTAATCTTGGTATTAATCAGCATAAACAAGCACACCACATAAAAAAGAAGCGACATGGTATTGAAGCCAGTGGTACCGATATTCAACCCTTTATAAGATTCTCCGTATTTAATGGCCAAGATACTTGCATTCGGGTATAACATGTTCAGCCTGATATTGTCAACAATATTAGCTGCAATGATAATAAGTATAGAGTAAAAAACAAACTTCTTCTCTTTACAAACAAGATTATCGTTCATGAACATAAAGACAACCATCATCATGAAACATGCGAAACGTGTGATTGCATTTCCTATTCTCTCAGAAAACCCCATCACATGGTACAAAACATCTATGGCAAAAAACACGAGAACTACTATTGTGATACGATTTGTCATCAAACTTCCTTGCTGACGGAATGCAGAAAGAAGCATTAACAACAGAACACCCGGTGCTATTAAAGGCGGTAATGTGCCTCCTAATAATGGCGTGATAGAAATAAAACTATAAAAAACAAATAGCGCGACGAACCAAATATGTTTTTTCTCTCTAATATTATTCATAATACTTTTTACTTTTTGCCGGTACGCATTCTTAACTCATCCATTGCCTTTGTTTTCACTATTGTGCAATGCTCCTTCCAAGCATCAAAAGCTTTTTCATTTTGCGCCAGATCTTCTTTGTTTAGGGGTGTGTTTAAACTCTGATTGTCCATCTCCTCTATCGCAAACACAACAAACCCCATATCTTTCATGCTCTTGAACACAATACTATCTTTGTACAAGAAAACCTTCATTCCTTCGGATAATGCATGAATTATGTTTCCTATCGCATGTTGACGCATTGATCCATATACAGCGTATGAACAATTGTCCATAATATCAAAATATTCTTCTCTAGGCAAAAAATCATCCAAAAACCTAACATTTTCGCCCGCAAAAATTGTTTTCACTTTTTTGGCATATCTGTCGGTACCATAGCTTAACGGTACTATCACGTTTCTATCCACCGGCAAATTCTTTTTGATATCTAGCCATACATCCACATGGTTATTGAAAGCCGACGCCGAATTACCTATAATAATGCTACCATTCGTCCGTTTAGTTTTATTTTTGACCTTAACGTACGGCCCATATATCAATGGATAATATTCCTCCGCCCTGAATCCTTTATTATATCTCATCAATTCATACTCTGCGGGCAAAACAGGACGAAAATAATCTATTCTTTTCAAAACCATTTGACGTGTCATTCGACTAAATAATTCATAATATAGCATGCATAAAAATAATAATATTTTTCTAACAACCGACCGACTTTGATTCTGTATTTTTTTTGTTTCTTTCTTTATTGAATTGGTTTTTATATACGATTTCCATCCATAAATTCCCCCATTATAAATGTCATAGCCCCAGGCCCACCAAATTATTATCTTATCCTTAGGTATACATCTAAGTACCCAATAGTTTTCTGGTGGAAAAGAGTGGAGATACACCGCATCATAATCTCCTTTCCTTAGTTTTTCTTTAAAACTTTTACGATTAGTAAAAACCGTCAACTCATTCTCGATAACGTACTTGAGCTTTTCGTTTTTTTGTTTTAAGATTACATATTCCGACACTACGGAATCGGTCATTTTTGAAAAACCAGAAATTGTATCTTTCAAAAATTTATCATCTCTACAAATATGAAGTAATCTAATGGCATTATTCATATCATCTATTTTTATTCTTGAACCTTGAGATTTGATCTTTGGTCAATTGATTTATATATGAATAGGATTCAATTTTAAAGAGCTTCGAAAAAAGAACGAAAGTTACGATTCCCACAACGACTTGTATCGCAAGCATAAGGAAATAGCCTATTGGCAGCAGTGTAACCATCCAGACAACACCACCCATAAGGAGTCCCACTATTAGATTGCTTCCCAAATCCTTAAATTGTTCCCTATAGCCATACTTTAAAATGGTTCTGTTTGGGAAAATATTAATGAAAGTCGAAATGTAACAAAAGCCCACATAACTCCACGCAATTGCCTCAACCCCAAAAGGCATACAAGCAAACAGAAGAGCTAAACCGATACTTTTCTTCAATATGTTTAACTTTAGCAATAAAGCACTCTTGCCACTTGCCCGTATCACACAATCGTTTATAATTTGAAGTGGTCGCATAATATATGCTACACATCCTATCTGAAGGAAAACAACACACGGAGTCCACTTCTCCGTAAGCAGGACAACGACCAAAGGCTTTGCCACAGCAAACAGAAAGAACATGATACCACATATTACAAAAGTGGAAGTCTTTATAATTCGCTGAGTGATTGACTTCATCATAGCTCTGTCGTCATTACAATTTGAAAGAGCTGGAAAGAGTACGCCATTAATAGTCGGCTCTACCATTCTCATTCCAAAGAGAGGAAATGAAATACCTCGGTTGTAATATGCAAGATCAGCCGGAGAGTACCGTTTCGCTATAACCAAATTTCTTATTTGGCCGAAAATAGTATCAATTAACCCAACCACCAAGATTTTCCAACCATAGTCGTAAATAACCTTCAAGCGTTGAAACGAGAACATCCATTTGGGTCTCCAATCTGACGCAATCCATAATGTTATCGTATTAAACAACGCATTGCTGAGATACTGTCCAGCCAAAGCCCAAACACCAAATCCCATGTACGCCATAGCGATACCGACAACACCAGACAGGATTGTTCCTACTAATGTCGCATAAAAAAACAGCTTAAATTTCATGGCTTTAGCCACATAGGCATGTTGCACGGAATTCACCGCAGCAATCGGCATACGCAAAGCCATCACCTTCACCAATATATCTAATTCATCATGACCATAGAAATATCTACTTATATATGGAGAAGATATATATACTAAACCATAGAGGACAAAAGATAAAAAAAGACCAAAATATAAACAAGTGGAGAAGTCAAGGTCATCCGATTTCTTGTTTACCACCAATGAATTGCCAAAACCATAGGTCACAAAGACATCAAGGATGGTCATCAAAACCGTGAGCAAAGCAATCATGCCGAACTCCTCCGGCATAAGGATTCGGGCTAGTATGATTTGAACGATAAAACTGATGCCTTGTGCTGCACCACGTTCTGCAAACTTAAAGATAAAACCCGAAAAGGTTTTTTGTTTTAGATTATTCATCTCTACTACAAGATCCTAAATCAGTTCACTATATTAAGAGGCGATCTTCCAGAGAACATTTTCTTTGACGAAGGATCTTCGTCATATTTAGAAAAATCAAACAAGTATTCGGGCAACTTCTCTTCAATTTTTCTTACATCATCAGCAAACTGAGGATAACGCTTAAAAACTTGAGTATTCGCCATCGACAACGATGGGTTAAACACACTCTTTGGACGAGGATTCTCGGGTAAATGCAAGAAGTCCCTAACCATCTTTGACGTTGCATCATACTCATATACCATGTCTTCAAATCGAATACGGAGTATTCTAGGATTGTCTTCAAGATAAGGTTGCTCCTTACGTAAGCACCGATAATAGGCTATATAATCATCCACATCAACTGGGCAAAAATATTCGCCATGGAGCACGGTCTTAGCAAAGACATAATTATCTCTGGGATCTCTGTCAACAACAATAGCATACGGATCGTCATAATATGGGAAGCAGGCTTGTGGATTGTTCCCTGCAAATGGTTGGTCTAAAGCGATGATTCCGCTTGTGTCTAATCCCATACCCGAAAGAATTTCTTTTACATGCTTTTTTGCCGCTTCATAAAAGTTTTCTGGCTTTACAGAAAGTCTAACTTCAGTCTTCGGCCAATTATCTAATCGACAACCTTTTTTCTTTTCAATCCTAGGTATTATTTTTTTTTGTATTATCTTCTTAACTAAAAGTAGAGGTGAGTAGCTTTTCGCCTGAATATTTCCAGTGTACCAATACCATTTAGCCATCGTAATCGCGTCAATTAGTTCTTCGGCCGATTTTTCAAATAATTCTGGAGACAATCCATATCTTATATATATGTTTTTTTTCGATTCAACCATCTTTAAGAAACGTTTGATCGCAAAAATCGAATCCCCAGTCCTGTTGTATGGTTGCATAACAGCACGCTCCAAATACAGCAAACCATCTAAAGCCGAAACATAGGTAAACTCGAAACTATCTTTTACCTGTATTCCGTCAAATTCCTTTAAAAAATCGGTTATCGCACTCGAACCTGTCGAGCCAAAACCACAAGTGCCTATTATCATTTTTGTATTGTATTATATAATTACTATTCGTTTATAAAATCAGTATAACCTAACAAATGGACTAAAATGTGTATTGCTATAAAAAAGATGAAAACAAATCTTAAAGTCTTGCTTTATTCCTTTACACGCATACTTATTTAGTTTTATTACAATTATAAATGAAATCAAAAGGAGTTGTTATTCTTTTGAATATTCTCGCAGCAAGGTTGACGAGATACCCTCTGTGCGTGGAATCACCACTACTTCTTTGCCTTTGGCATTACACCATTCCACTGCCCGTTGAAAGCCTTCGTGTTGTTGATCTGGCCCCTTCGCAAAAACATCAAATTCGATGGTTTGAATATCTTTATCAACATCATGATAAACCACCACTTCATCAACCCATCGCACAGCTCTAACCATAAACAAGCGTTCTTCGGTTGAATAGACCATCTTTGTCCCAGGTTTGTACTTCAGGATATAGTCTCCATCCTGCACAGCGACGACGAGCCTACATACCTCGTCTTTAAACAGCTCTTTTGCATGTTTGAAAAGCAAGATATGGCCTATGTGAAGCATATCATATACTCCGAATGTAAGAATTGTTTTCATCAAAAAATAATTTAAGCATTAATATTAAGAAAATTTTGCATATTTATGTAGATTCGGTTTGGCTCACATCAAACACCTTTAACTATTTCATCTTTTGGTATTTGTTCTTCCATTAGAATAACCTTGTGGTTTTAGAAAACAAATAATATAACATTATATTTGATGTCCAGAAAGGATCACTTCCCCTTCGGCCAGTTTTAATATTCGTTCCATCGATTGTTGTGCCTGCTCTTTATTTGCATGAGGTAATTGTGTATTTACCCCAACTCCGGGAATATAGGCATCGCCTGTAAATATCTTATCACCCAACACCATGGTTAGGCATCCGGGATTGTGACCAGGGGTTTCAAAAAAAGTCATTTCTGGCTCACCATCAAATAAAGGTACACACTTGCCTTCATGAACCACTATCACATTATCTCCCTCGTATGTAACAGGCATTTCATGGTACCTCGACATATTCAGTTTATCAGAAGCCAATCCATCTTTTGCATATTCTGTTACATACACCTTGCATTGAGGAAAACGCTTCACCAACTCTGGCAAACCGTAGATATGATCAAAGTGGGCATGGGTTAGGAAAACTCCCTCAATCTTCAAGCCTTTCACTTCAAGGAAATCAAAAACTGGCTCCACATCGCCAATATCCACCAACCAAGCCTTATCCTCTCCTTTGCAGAAGAGGATATAGGTCTTGGATGTAAAAATACTGTTTACAATTTCCTTGATCTGAATCATTACTATTCGAGGCTCTTCTGAATCCTGCCAATCAATCCCGTCAACACCTGTCCCGGACCGCACTCCACAAAGTCGGTCATGCCGTCGCTAATCATATTGAGAACGCTTTGCGTCCAACGAACAGGGGCTGTCAATTGTTTCAGTAGGTTGTCCTTAATCTCCACTGGGTCGGTATGTGGCAGGGCATCCACATTCTGATACACAGGGCAAACGGGCTTGCTGACAGGTGCCTTTTCGATGGCGGCAGCCAATTCAATGCGGGCAGGTTCCATCATGGGGGAGTGGAATGCTCCACCTACAGCCAAGGGCAAGGCACGTTTGGCACCAGCCTCTTTCAGCTTGGCGCAAGCCTCTTTGATGGCTTCCACATTGCCCGAGATGACCACCTGTCCAGGGCTGTTGTAGTTGGCAGGTACTACCACTTGACCATCCTTACTCAGCTCGGCACAAACTTTCTCAATGGTTTCGTCAGGCAGGTTGATGATGGCTGCCATAGTTGATGGTGCCGCTTCGCAGGCTTTCTGCATGGCCATGGCACGGGCATAGACCAAACGAAGGCCATCCTCGAAAGTCAGCGCACCTGCTGCAACCAAAGCGGAAAACTCGCCAAGGGAGTGACCGGCCACCATATCGGGACGGAAGTCTTCCTTGCAAAGAGCCGAGATGACTGAATGCAGGAAGACGGCGGGCTGGGTTACTTTGGTTTGCTTCAAGTCCTCGTCCGTGCCGTTGAACATGATATCGGTGATGCGGTAGCCAAGAATGTCGTTGGCTTTGTCGAAAAGCTCTTTTGCTTTCGCATTGCTCTCATAGAGGTCTTTGCCCATACCTACAAACTGGGCTCCCTGACCGGGGAATACATAAGCTTTCTTCATCTTATTTTTTTATAACATCTAATTTTATAACATCTAAAAACTCGAAAAACACTAAATCTTATCGCCTTACGGCGATTGTTTTTTTTTTGTCACACAGATAGCACAGATATCACAGATATTTGCTGCTTCGCAGCATTTTTTCGTGTCTTTAGTGTATTTTGATGTTAATTATTCAAACTCCACCAACGGAGCGTTCTTTCCTACTGGTTGCCCAGCTTCTATATACACTTTCTTTACTGTGCCATTGACAGAGGCGCAGATGGTGTTGTTCATTTTCATTGAGTCGAGAATGCAGAGGGCATCGCCTCGCTTCACCTGCTGGCCTTCCTTCACCAACACCTCCATGATGGTGCCAGGAATGGCGGCCTTCACAATAGGCTCAGGTGCGGAATAAGCCTTGCGGTTCTGATATTTCGGGGTCAACTGGGTCTGATAGTCGCCACTTTCAAGTCTTAATGTTTCCATACTTTCAACTTTAAACTATAAACTTTAAAACTGACTATAAACTCTAAACTATCAACTCTCAACTATTAAAAAGGAGGATTACCGTGTTTCTTCTTCCTTGGCTCCACATGCTTGTTTTGGGCAATGGTGAGTGCCTGAATCAAGTACTTACGGGTATCGTCGGGGTTGATGACGGCATCCACCCAGCTGTAGCCAGCGGCCACGTAGGGGTTGGCAAACTTGTCCTTGTATTCCTCAATTTTCTGCTCACGCATGGCCACAGGGTCGGCAGCCTCCTTGATTTCCTTGCGGAAGATGATATTGGCGGCACCGGCAGGGCCCATCACGGCAATCTCGGCTGTTGGCCAGGCATACACGAAGTCGGCCTTCATGTGGCGGGAGCACATGGCTATGTAGCCGCCGCCGTAGGCCTTGCGCATAATCACCGTCAGCTTCGGCACAGTGGCCTCACAGTAGGCATACAGCACCTTGGCACCATGGCGAATGATGCCGGCATGTTCCTGATCCACACCGGGCAGGTAGCCAGGCATGTCCTCGAAAGTGATGAGCGGGATGTTGAACGAGTCGCAATAGCGGATAAAGCGGGCAATCTTGTCGCTGGAGTCGATGTCCAACACACCAGCCAGCACCAAGGGTTGGTTGGCAATCACGCCCACGGTTTGACCATTCAAGCGGCCAAAACCCACCACGGCATTTTGGGCAAAGCCCTGATGCACCTCAAGGAAATCGCTGTTGTCCAACACGCCCAGCACGATATTGCGCACATCGAAAGGCTCACGGGCATCGTCGGGGATGAATTGGCAGATGTCGCGATACTCCTGCTTAGGTTCCACAGCGGCTCTGCGCTCATCTTTCTTCACATTGTTGTGCGGAATCAGTGCCAATAGTTTGCGAATTTGTGCAAAACATTCCTCCTCGCTCTCGGCAAAGAAATGGGCGTTGCCGGTGGTTTCGGCATGAACACGTGCGCCACCCAGTTCCTCCATGCCAATCTCCTCGCCCAATACAGTCTTGATGACCTCGGGACCAGTGATGAACATCTTCGACACCTTATCCACCACAAACACAAAGTCGGTTAAGGCAGGCGAATAAACCGCGCCACCGGCACAAGGACCAAGGATGACTGAGATTTGCGGAATCACTCCCGAAGCCTCGGTGTTGTGGAAGAAAATCTCGCCATAGCCAGCCAGGGCGTTGATGCCCTCCTGGATGCGAGCTCCGCCTGAATCGTTGATGCCGATACAAGGTACCCCCATATCCATGGCCAAGTCCATCACCTTAGTTATTTTACGGGCATGAGCCAGACCGAGGGAACCACCAGCCACGGAGAAGTCCTGTGCATACACGCACACAGGACGGCCTTCAATGGTGCCGATTCCCGTTACTACGCCATCGGCAGCCATTTCCTTCTTGTCCATGCCAAAGTCGTGGCACTGATGTTTCACAAACAGACCCAATTCCTGAAACGAATCGCGGTCTAGCAGAGCGTCAACACGTTCTGTTACAGTCATCTTGCCTGCATCACGCTGCTTTTGCAAAGCGGCCTCGCCGCCACCCAGCAACAGCTTCTTGGTACGCTCGTTTAGCGCTTCTATTTTTTCTTTGTTCATGCTATTCCTAATCTAAACCTTATAATTCTATAATATCACTAATTTTACAATCCACAAAAGGCACAATAGCTGTTGCCCATGCCATACCAACGCCAAAAGCACTAAGCATCAACTTTTTCTCACCATTCATTTTGTCTTTCAACTCACTGACGATGGTAAGGGGTACTGACACAGATGATGTGTTACCATATTTCTGGATAGTCCAAGGAATACGTTCTTTATCAAGCTTTAATTTCTTGGCAATATGATTATTAATAAATGCATTGGCTTGATGGAACACATAATAGTCTAATTGTTGAATATCTTCGCCTGTAGCAGCTAATAACCGTTTAATATCTTTCGGAACCTCGACGAGAACAAAATTGAAAACATCAGCACCGTTCATGTAACCATTTTCATCGGTACGGATATTACCATATTCATCAACAACTTTTTCCTTGAGAGTTTCAGCAGAACTCATGTTACGATAACCGCCTCCTGGTATCATAATAAGGTCGCCTCGCGAGCCATCGGAATTCAACGAGAAATGGCTTTCGCCAAACTTCTCATCACGCTCAATCAATGCAGCCACTCCGGCATCACCAAAGATAAAAGCCTCGCGCCTATCCTTTCGGCTATACACCTTCGAGCGCGTTTCACCATCAAGGAGCAAGGCTTTATGGAATCCTTGGTTTTGCATCATGGCATAGACGATGCTGAGTGCATTGATAAACCCGGAGCACCCTAATTGTATATCAAAAGCCATTGTTGTCATTGGCAAGCCCAATCTGCCCTGAAGCAGAATGGAAGTTGCTGGCATTCTATAATCGGGTGTTTGGGACAGGAAAACCAGTAGGTCTATTCCACTTTTGTCAATGTTATTGTCGGTAATCAGTTTTTCTGCTGCGGCAAAACAGAGGTCTGAGGCACAAGTTTTGTCATCGACAAAACGACGTTCTACAACACCCACCTTATCAACCACCTTTTTAACCTCATCTTCTGGCCAAATGTCCAAGTCGTAATGATAGTTGTCTATCACACGACTTGGCACACAGGCAGAAAGAGCTGTTATACCTACATTTCTATAGGTTAATATTGCCATACGATTCTTATTATTGTTACTTGGCTGTCAATCCACCGTCAATCACAATAGACTGACCTGTCAACCAAGAGGATGCTTCTGATAATAAATAAATTGCACCATTTGCAATATCCACAGGTTGCCCGTATCTCTTAAGCGGATATTTGTCTCTGTCTTCGTCCAGCTGTTCTTGAGTCAAAGTGCCATGATGGATTAATGGCGTTTCCACCATACCTGGACATATGCCATTAACACGGATTTTCTTAGGGGCAAGCTCAACAGCAAAATATTGTACCATTGATTTTAAAGCAGCCTTTGATGAACCATATATTGCATTACCCGGTGTCCATCTACCTGTACCACCAATAGATACCAAAATCACTACTGCCGAATTAGGCTGTAGTTTTTTTTTCTTTGCCAAAAGGCGTAAAGTCTCAACTGGTGAGAAAAAGTTGACATCATAAATCTCATCAAATTTTTCTCTCGTAGAGAATAATACTGGTAAAGAACGGCTTCGACCAGCACATAATACAAGACCGTCAATTTTACCAACTTGGTTAACCAAGTTTTCAAGTTCTTCTTGATTGGTCAAATCGGCAATAAAATGCTTGTTGTTGTCACCTTCAAGTTTATCAAATGTCTCCTGAAGACGCTCTTGATTCCTGGCTGTAATAATGACCGAAGCACCCATTTTGGAACATGAAATAGCCGTCTCTTGGCCAATACCAGAAGATGCTCCTGTTACTAAAATTGTCTTTCCTTCCAAAGAGAAGGGATTATATGTTATACCCATTTTGACTCTCCTTTCGGTTCTTCTACTTCCACTAAATCAGAAATAATCATATTATCATCAGAAGTAAATGCCACAGTGCCCCAAGAAAGGCCAACGCCAAAACCACAACATACAAACTTGGTCGGTTTTTTGCATTTTTCCTTGAGTTGCGTGACAATTGTGATAGGAATCGAGGCTGAAGACGTATTGCCAAAACGATACATACATGACGGTACCTTTTCCGGGTCAAGTTTCAGTTTTTTAGCAATCATATTATTCATCTTCATGTTGGCCTGATGGAATACGAAGTAATCATAATCCAAGTAGTCAAAACCATATTTTTCAGCCAACTTCTTTACAGATTTAGGAGCTGTTGAAATACCGAACGAGAATACATCCATGCCCTTCATACGGGTTTGCATACGATGCATCTTCTTTCCTTCAATTTCTTCCAATTTGAAAGAATCAACCGAAACCTGGTTACGACTGCCACCGTCAGGTGTAATAATAGCATCGTAGCCACTACCATCGGTACCGAAATGGAACTTGAAGCCATCAGCACCTTCAACGAATTCTACTGCTGTTGCTGTACCTGCATGGCCAAACAATGGGTCACGAGGTCCTATGGCTCTTTTCTTGGCATCGCCACAAAGCAGCAAGGCTTTCTTCATAGAGCCAGAAGTAAGTAGGGAGGCAACATTGCTAAGACCATACACCCAGCCTGAACAACCTAAAGCCACATCTTCAGCATAGCATTCTTTGCTTAAACCTAAACGGTCTTGCAAGATGCAAGCTGTTGCAGGAAGGATATAGTCGGCTGTTTGCGATACAAACACGAGTGCTTCAATTTCAGTCTTATCCCAACCTAAATCTGCGATAAGTTTCTCAGCTGCTTCATAACACAGATCTGAAGTAGTCAGTTTATCTGAAATACGACGCTCCAAAACACCCGTGGTTTCAACGAAAGCTTCAGGGGTGTATTCCGTAGAAATGCCATCGTCATCCAAGGGATGCAGATTACTTGCAACGAATTTAGGAACGCCGGCTGAGATACCGGCGATCCTAACGTTCTTAAATTCAATAAATGCCATTACAATTTCGAGATTACACGGTTATACAAATCTTCTATGGTCACTGAAGACTTCACATCGTCACCCTTCAGGGCCACGTCAAATTCTTCGTCAACCATAGCGATAACGCTCAAACCAATCAGGCTTGACCATTCATCGAGGTCATGGAAAACGGTTGTGGCCTGGATTTCACTGGCATCAGTGTCATCGAACTGCTCTGCAAAGAGCTCTACAAATTCTTCTAAACTTTTCATTTCTTTACTTTTTAAATTATATAATAACGTTAATTGACTGACTTTCTTACAAACTCTCTACAAACTCGTAGAGTTCTTTTACGGTATTACGGGCACGAACATCTGCACCTGTAATCAGGTGACCATATTCTTCGTCAATCATTGAGATGATGGACAAAGAGGCCAACGAGCCCCACTCAGCGAGTTCTTTGTAATTGGTGTCGGCAGTGATGGTGCCAGCAGGGGTTTCGGTCATTTCGTCAGCGAAATGCTCAACAAATTCTTCTAATGTCATAACTTTTAATTTTTAATTGTTAATATTAAACTGATTTGATTTATTCTGGTAATTGTTTGTAATTATGCACACGGTCACGATAGGTGTCGATGTCGAGCAGCGATTGCTGGTGCAGGTCGGGGTACATGCGACGGACAATCTTCTCCAATGTATCATCGGTGCCAATCTCATAGAACTCGGTCACACCATCCTTCACCATATTGTGAGTCATCGAAGTCCACAACACAGGATGAGTAATATGCCGGATAAGGTTCTCTTTTATCTCATCAGCATTGGTATGGGACAGAGCGTCCACACACTGATACACTGGGAACTGTGCGTCGTGGAACGGAGTCTTGCGGATGATGTCGCCCAATTCTTCACGAGCTTCGTCCATATAAGGCGTGTGGAACGAGCCACTGATAGGCAATGCCACCGCTTTCTTGGCCCCCTCCTTCATAAAGGCCTTGCATGCGGCACGCACGCCTTTGCGTGAACCGCTGATGACCACCTGACCAGGACCATTGTAGTTGGCGAAATAGATAGGCTCACCTGTTTCGTCCCAAATTTCTTTGATACGCTTGGCCACATATTCGTCGCTGAGGCCAATTACAGCACCCATACCTGTTTGTACCTTGTCGCACGCTTTTTGGCCAATGACGGCACGATTGAGCACAAGGTTTAAGCCATCCTCAAACTCCATCACACCATTCACCACCAATGCAGCAAACTCTCCAAGTGAATGACCAGCTACCACATCAGGGTGAACCTCATTTTGTGTCAATGCCAGCACAACTTCGTAGAGAAACACAGAAGGTTGCGTATTGATGGTTTGCATCAATTCCAGCTCTGTGCCGTTAAACATCACATCGGTAATGCGGCGGCCAAGATAATCGTTGGCTCGCTCAAACAGTTCTTTGGCTTTCGGGAAGTTCTCGTAGAGATCCTTACCCATGCCCTCTTTTTGGCAACCTTGTCCAGGGAAGATAAATGCTTTCATACTGCGTTACTGATTAATGGGTCTGTAAATCTTAGTCTTTGAAAGGTCGCAAGCAATGCTGCCCCAGCTGAGTCCAACTCCGTATGCGGCCATCACAACCTTATGCCATGTGGAAGTATCGATGCCTTCTGCTCGATAGGGCCAATCGGTCAAAACCATCGGAACTGTGGTCGGACCTGTGTTGCCGTAATTCGCAATATCAAATGGGGCTCTTTCCGGATGTGCCAGTTTCAGCTTACGTCGCATAAAATCAATAGTTATTCTTGTGGCTTGGTGGAAGGCAAAAAAGTCAACATCATCTTTGTCCCAACCTACCAATTCCAAGACCGATTTTATTGTTTTAGGACCACATGAAACGATAAAGCTAAACACATCATCGTCGGCCATTGTGGATTCAGAAACAAACCCAGGACGAGTATTCTCTGGATAACGGCGAAAACCTTTATAGTCCGACCAAACGGTCTTAAAGTCATAACCGTTATTCATAATATCAAAGGCAATGCTGCCTTCCCCCCTCGAAACCAATGAAGCAGACCCAGCGTCACCAAATACCATAACTTGTGATTTTTGCTTTCCAATAATCTTTGAGTTTGTATCTCCAGCCATCACAAGCACATTGTTACAAGCACCTGATCCAATCAATGATGCAGCTTGGAATATTCCATATATGTAACCACTACAGGCATACGAAATATCAAAACAGACACAATCGTTTGGCAAACCTAATTTCCCTTGCAAAACGCATGATGTGGCAGGATTGAAATAATCAGGTGTCTGAGACACAAATACCACACCATCGATTGTGCTTTTATCTATGTTTTCAGCATTAAGAAACAACTCGGCTGCACGTTGACAAAGGTCAGCTGTCGTTTCATGTTCAGCAGCCACATGTAACCTCTCAATTCCAGACCCTTTAATGGTATCTTCCACCTCCTTTTCGCCAAAGCGTTCTTTTAAAGAAGACATCTCCAATATGCCTTCCGGCAAGCACGTCGCAATGCTTTTAATCTCTACATTATTAATAATACACTTCATATTTTGAATCCTTTTAAGTTTTTTACCCGAAATAATATTAGAGGTGACAACCACCATCAATAGCAAGATTTATTCCAGTCACCCAACTTGATGCATCGGCAAGAAGATAGACAACTCCATTTGCCACATCATCAGTTTTTCCAAATCGACGTAATGGATAGCCCGAAAGTTTCTTTTGAATCTCTTCATCCGTCATCGTATTATATGATTGCGCAAGAATTGGGGTCTCAACAACAGCCGGACAAATTGTATTAATCCTTATACCCTGAGGGCCTAATTCCTTTGCCGCTGTCATGGCGAAACCGCTAAGAGCCCCTTTAGTTGCAGCATAATCAGCATCGCCAACACCTCCTGCCCTAAAAACACCCGCAATGGAGGCGATGAAGACAACAGAAGAGTTTTTTTGGAGCTTCGAAGCTTTCAATAAAGCCGCAGTCAACAATATTGGAGCCAATTCGTTAGTATTCACTATATCGAAAAGAACATCTCTTTTCAGCCTTTTCACGGGACATATTTTAGGGATGCCTGCGCAATGAACAACACCATTCAAAGGCTCACATTGTGCAACGAGCGCATCAATTCCTTCTTGTAGGGATAAGTCCGCAACTATCGCCTGATGGCCTTCACCCTCCAACATCTCCAGTGTTTCGTTTAACCTTTCTTGACTCCTGCCTGTAACAAGCACTTTGGCCCCCATTTGTGAACAGACAACAGACACCCCACGACCAATACCTGACGAGGCACCCGTTACCAATATAGTTTTGCCTTCAAGTGAAAATGGATTATTCATATTTTTGTTTTTTTTGTTCACGGATTTTCTTCATCATCCTCTGCATCACAGCATCTAAATTATAGTCCCCTTTCTCTTTATGAGCAAAATAATCTTCACTTAACAACGAACCTATTACTGCATCGTAAAATCTACCATTTTTATAAAAAGCCTGGCGAAGGACACCCTCTTTTTGGCTAAAAAACACCGACCCAATAAAACTCGATGTTTTATGTTCTACCAAATTATAGCCAAATACTCTATTTAATCCTAAGCGGTCAAAAGCATATTCGTATAAGAACAAATAAGACTCTATCCAAGCATATCCATCATGATAATCTTTATCACCAATAACAATTCCTCCAAATTCAGCCGATCGATTTATATAATGAATATTATTTAAACTCATATATCCGATCATTTTATTAGTATCCTTGGCGCAGATTGCCCACCATGCTTGATAGGGGTTATGCCGCATCCTTGCTTTAACCCAATCTAAGGCCTCGTCCATACATATACGACGATTCAAACCCACACTTAATTTTTTTAATTCATCGTCGTTTGTCCATTGATAAATCAAAGGAGCGTCTGATTCTTCAAAAGATCTAAAATATACAGTCTTTCCCATATTTTGTAGCATTATTGTTTAAACTTTCCATTTTCTTTCTGATATAAAAAAAATCCACCTCTGTCAGCGTTACTCTTCACTTCTGATAGGGGTTTGTCCGAAATATCCCATTCCACAATCTCAGGCCACTTCTCGTGGTTCTTAATTATCTCGCCAACCTCAGGTGCTAACTTACTATAGAAATAGACGCCACTATACATCGGCTGGGAGAATGTCGGTACTTCAAATTTATTTACAGCCAGCTTTATGGCACCTTCTACAAAGTCGTAACCAGTTGACAGTCGTACCAAATCAGATGTGATATAGTCACCACCCATGCGAGCACCGGTTTCAATGATATAGAGTTGGCCATTGCTATTCAACTTGATTTCGGTGTGACTCGGTGAGTTGGTAATCTTCAAAGCCGTCAAAGCGCCTCCAACCATTTTGCGTATAGCAGCATGTACTTCGTTTGAAATATCAGCAGGCTGATGGTGCTGCATCTCCACAAAGCGTGGGACACCACTGGTAACTTTGTCGGTAATCTGCAAGAAGTAATGATGACCGTTATGGCTGATATACTCCACACTAAACTCACGACCATCCACAAACTCTTCCACAATGACATGCTGAGTACGCGAATAATCAACTGCATATTTGTAAGCCTCTAACAGTTTGTCAGGAGTTTCAACCTTGCAAATGCCTTGGCTGCCACCGCTGTCCACCGGTTTAACAATGACAGGGTATTGGCAGTCTATCTTAACCAATTCCGATTCCCTTTTTACCTGATAATAACGAGGCACTGCAATGCCAGCTTGCTCCAATGCCTGGCGTTGAGCAAACTTGCTTTGAGTAAGTAGCAAACTCTCTTCTGAATTGCTGACAAGACCCATTCGTTGAGCCACGTATACCACTGTAGGCAATGCTGACTCAAGAGAGAAAGAAGTAATACCATCAATTTTTTCATTTTGGCATACTTCGAGTACCTTATCCTTCTCTGCAAAAGAAATGGGATAAAACTTATCACTATATTCTTTGCAAACGGCCCCTTTTTCCCATGCTATGCAGATAATCTCGTAGCCAAGTTTCTTGGCCTGACGATAGAATGGGATTAGCGGTTCATTGGCACCGATAATCGCTATTTTTTCTTTCATGACTAATATTTATTTATTATTTCAACCACCCTGTGCATATCATCTTCATCATAACGCTGGTCGCAAGGGATGGCCAAAATATGTTTGTAGATATACCTTATTTCATCATCAATCAAAACTCTTTCATTCTCAACTGGCCAGATCACAGGGGCATAGATTGAATCTTGAGCAAGAAGGCGTTGCAACGACTGTCTGTCCTGAACAAAAATAGTAAAATAAAGAGGAGCAGAGGTCACTGCAGCCATGTTGTGGCATACTTTTGTAATTCTCTCACTTTCTCTGATCTTATCGAAAAGGTAAGTGTAGTTGGTGAACCTGCTTTTTTGATTTTTGTCAAGATCTTCATTTATTAGAAGTTTGTAAGCCACCTGCGACATTTTATGTGGTGTAATGTTGCTCTCGGCAATATGGTCAGCCGACTTGCTCAGTCGGATTGAAATGGATTTTGTACGTTGCTCACCATTGCCGAAATACTGGCCACGAAGATACATGGCTGCGATTTCCCTGTCCGTAAACTCTTCATTCTCCGTTTCTGGTTGCTGTATCCGAACTGTCCCTGTATTATTTATCAAGTATCCACCATCCGGTATAGGCATCCATTTTCTGTAGCTGGCAACAATAAAAGAAGCAAACGAGTATTGTTTTGCGGAGAAAAGGCACTGCGTCAAATCTACCACAATAGCTATTCCATTTTCTTTAACTCCATTCAGGACATCTAATTCTTCCTCATTCAAGTCCATACCAAAGTAAGGATGAACCACCAATAATGATGGTTTATGCTTTGCAATAGCATTTTCCAATCCCTCCAAATCAATACGCAAATCCCTCGTTATGGAATAGTATTCACATTGCCAACCTGCCTCTTCAAAAGGTGTGATGACGGTTTGACACGTATAAGCCGGTATCAGTACCTTTCTCTCCGCTTTTTCAAGAGCATGAGCAATATCGCACAACGCTTCACGACAAAGGGAATAATGAATCCTATTGCCAGTGTATTGCTGCTGTTCTGACTCGGCTTGTCTAACCACTTTGTCAGACAAAGGGAATATGCTTCCTATTTCTTTTTTCATTTCACTACAACTTGTAACCAATCGCGTTGGTTGGTTATTGCTTTTTCCAATTCATCAGCGGATTGAAATTTCAGCACCAAAGTGCCGATGGCATCATTTGCTCCTTCAAAAGATTTCACCGCATCACCTTTCTTCACCCAAAGATCTTCCTCCACCACTTCAGCTGGCAAGTTTTTGCTGATTTCCAAATGGTCGAAAGTGCCGCTCTCGTCGGCATGGAGGATGATTTCTGCCCAATGGCCATTGTAAGGTTTCTGCTCAATGGCAGGAACACAGTCGCCCACAATATAACGGGTCATGGCGGTAATCATGTCCACGCCTGTGGCATAGCGAAGCATCTCGCACAGGCGGTTGCCGCCACCACGTGGGGTAAGCTCCATAATGTAAGGCTTGCCGTTGGTGCCCACACGGGTCTCGATGTTATAAACGTTGGTCTTCATGCCCAGCAGGGTAATAAGACGCTGTATTTCGCTGGTCAAGTAGGCCTCTTGCTCCTTGGTGAAGGTGGAAGGCCAGCTATAGGCTGCCGGAGTGTAAGGATTGGTGGCATTGAGGTCGAAACGCTGGGCACAGAAGCTCACAAACTTCAGCTTGCCATCCACAGAGAAACTATCGGTATCGGACGAGCAGCCCAGCTTCTCGATAAAGTCCTCAATGATGATATGACCGGAAAGTGATTTATCAAAAGCATACTCTACAGCTGCTTTCAGTTGCGAAGGCTCATCCACGCGGGTCACCCCCTTGCTGCCCGCCGCATCGGTAGGCTTAACAATGATGGGATAGTCCCATATCGCTGCATCGACCAGTGCATCTTCGGCCTTGGTATAACCCTTGGCCTTCGGCACATTGAAACCATGCTCGGTGAGGTAAGAACGGAACTTGTCCTTGTTTTGCAATATCTCCACCGACTCGAAAGGACCAAACGAGGGCAAGCCCATCTGCTGTTGTACGTAT
>ODAI010725764.1_pt1 | contig 40990 bp, 40 predicted proteins | sample 1539321 | NCBI WGS metagenome assembly ODAI01 (sample SAMN02144231, study PRJEB22623) | gut metagenome | biome: sheep rumen | host: Ovis aries | place: New Zealand
AATGTGAGATGTCATTTGTCCGGATGATTCAGGAATGGCTGTCCGCATGTTTCAAGAATGCTTGTCCGGATAATAAAAGATTACGTGTCCGGATAATTCAAGAATCCTGTCCGGATGTTACAAGAATCATCACTTTGGCAACAGGTGCTTAAGTTCTTCATTATTTATCATAAATTACAGACATTTTATTAATAGGTACTTTGTGTAGTAATAAAAGTTACATTATTTCAATTAAAGGGAGGTTTGTTATTTGTGAAGGATAGAAACTATGGAATTGACTGTTACAGAGTGTTGATGCTATTTTGGGTGATTGTTTCTCATTTATGGTTTATAAATGGTGAAGTACCTATTCGTAATATATATATATATAGTTTGATTACTTTGGGGGGAGAAATAGGTGTAACTGGTTTTTTTGTGCTAAGTGGATGGAGTATATACTTTGCAATAGAGCGAATGGATGGGTGGTGGGAGTATATAAAAAGAAGAGTGATTAGAATTGCTCCAGAATACTATGTTTCACTTATTATTGTTCTTTTTTTATCTGATGGCGCAGCTTATTTTTCGAAATATTGGATAAAGAGTGTTTTGGCCACCCTTGTTTTTTTGCAAAATAGTACACCTGATTTAGTGGCTATAAATGGAGTTTTATGGACAATGTCTATTACAGTTAAGTTTTATATTATAAGTCCAATACTCTATAAGTTAATTTGTAAGAATCGAATTATATTTGTTATGACTAGCTGTATATTTACTGTTGTATTGAAGTATTTAGCACTTCATTGTGGAACAAATTATATTACAGATAATGCATTTTATTTAAGCAGAGGAACAATATTAACGGATTTAGACAATTTTGTTTTTGGTATGTTAGTTGCAAGTATGATGAAATTACAGAGTGTTAAAGGAATTAGTAGCAGGATATGCAATGTTATGATTATTATTTGTTTGGTTGGAGTAGTATCGTATGGAGTTGTTGGAATAAGATATGGTATCCATAAGGATAATTTTTCAGGATATACATGGCATACAGTGATAGCAGCAATTTTATCGTTGTTGTTATTTTTTTGTGGACAGAAAAGAATGAGAGATAATAAATCTATTGTTAAACGTGTAGTGAGTTATTTGGCCAAACATCAATATGGAGTATATGTTTTCCATTTAATAGTCATAGAAAAATTAGTAAGGAATTCTGAACTGATTCAGGTTATAACTAAAAAAAATTATTATTTGGCGCAATTGGTTTTATTTATACTATCTGTAGGTGTAGGACTTGTCATGTCTAATATTATAAATAAAACTACTATATTGGGAATACGTCATGACCTTGCATAAAGTGACAGGACTTTAGAATACAAAAACATTATCCGATTATTGTAAATAGTACTTTTATATAATAGAGGCTGATTCTTTGTGCAAAACATATTATCTAATTCAATTAATTGGCAATTATTTTTAATAAGTCTTTAATCTATTCTAAGCCTGTCTTTGTAGGTGATCATTTTGACTGTATGTGGTGAGATTATTGCGGTTAACGATGTTATGCATTTTTATGATTGATTTCATGATAAAGATGTGGATCCTTGGTCATTCTATTTTGATATAGCAAAATATCATACAAATTTAGAGCAGTTATGAGTAGAAGATAACTGGAAGCATTTTAATAATAATGATTATGAAAGTATATATGCAGAGTCGATTCGGGAGTAATAAGAATAATTTATAAGATGTGCTGGGAGCGGATAGCATGAATTATATTGATTACAGAAAGCAATTAGGTATTAGTTGGACAGATGAAGATAATACAAAAGCATTTCGGGTAAAAATACTGAATATCCTAGAACGCATACGTAATAATGAAAATTGCTATGTTGATGAAGATGAATATTTGTGTTTTTGTAATAATGCAAATGTATCATATTCAGACTGGGATGGATTTGATTATTATTACCGTATCATTTCAGTGCTACAACAAACTAACAAATCTTTTGAAGAACTTTTGGTTAGATGCGTTGCATTTATTAATTGTTTTAAAGCTTCAGAAAGGCGTAAAGCTTTTAAGAAAATGATATGCGATTGCTTAGAAGAAGCGTGTATTCCGATCGAGATATTGCATGACAAGGATGGATATTTTATATTTCCTAAAGGAGCTAAAGAATTAGATGAAGCTTTAGTCAGCGAGATGCTTATTTGGGTAAAAAATTATCCTAAAACATACAAAAAGTATTGCGAAGCGCTTAAAAGATATAGCAGAAAAGAATATGATAATATCAGTGATATTGCTGATGACTTTAGAAAAGTGCTAGAGACCTTTTTTCAGGAATTCTTTAATCGGAACAAGTCTTTAGAAAATATGAAGAGTATATATGGCGATTTTCTAAAGGAAAGAGGGTTACCATCTGAATTATCTTCTGAATTTATAAACGTGTTGAATAGTTATACTAGTTTTATGAATAATTATGCCAAACATCATGACGCTACAAGCGAGAAGACGCTTGAATATATTATGTACCAGACGGGGAATATTATAAGATTGGTGATTAATTTGGATTCTGATACATAAGGGTGTGGTGATTATTATAATATGAGGATGACTTATGTTGCCAAAGTTTATTTATAAGTATAAAAGAATAAGCTCTACTGAAGATTTGGTGCGGCTCATGGATATTATTAACCATAACCGTATTTATCTTCCAACATATAGGGAACTTAATGATCCACTTGAAGGTCAGATAATCAGCATTGAAACTGATCATTATATGGGGAGTTCTATATTATCTGCAGCTGATGAAGAAGATTCAATAATCAGTGACTGTAAAAAGAATTTCAGGATTTTATCTTTGTCTGAAGAATGGAACAACCCTCAACTATGGGCTCACTATGCAAATAATTACGAAGGCATTTGCATGTGTTTTGCTACTGGAGGAGTGTTTGGCAAAAGTAGGAAAGTCAATTATTGTTTGGAACGAGAAGACAAATATACAGAGTGTGGTAGTGAGATAGAAAAGTTAGTACGCAAAAGCTTTTACAAAAAATCAATTGGTTGGAATTATGAGAAAGAGTGGCGTATAGTAACTAAATCTCCAAATAAATACATGAAGTTTCAAGAAGAGGATTTTTGTGGACTAATATTGGGACATAATTTATCTAAAGAAGTTTGTGATTTTATCAAAGATAATTTAAAAAGAGAACTATTATTGATGAAAACAAAAGTTGGATATAGGACGTATAAAATAAATGCGCTTAGGCTGAATTATAAATATGATTATAATGGTGCGCAGATTAAAATACTTGATGTGGAAAAAACATTAATGAATCATAAGTACATTTATGTAAAAGATCTTATTAAATAAATGGCTGAGACTAGATAGCATTATTTCGGCTTCGCATTTACGGTTTATGACATGATAAAATGAGGGTGAGGAGAGAACTATGGTATGTGTTTTTTATATTTAAGCCCTTACGATTTTTCATTTTGATTTAAAATAAATTAACAAGAGGTATCAAAATGAAGAAAGCTCTTATAAGCCAAGTCAAAGATAATATGGACAAATATAGAACATATACCAATTTGATGGAAAGATATAAGAAAGCTTTAGATGAGCAGTTTTATTTTGAGGCTTTGATAATCACCTATGCAATGTTGGAGGATAGGCTAAGATCTATGCTCTATTATATGGGGACATTTGATACCAGGAATTGTCCTGATGTTTCAGAGAAAGCTAAGCAGGACCTTACTGTGATTTTACATAATAAGTTTGGAGAGAATGCCGGATTTAATCTGAATAATATAACGGGAAAGATGAACCATATAGAAGCGGTTATTGTCTGGGTAGAATCGGCTAATGAGAACGAGAATGAATATAGTTTATATCTTAGAGAGCTGAAAAGCCTCATGGAATCTGTTGATGTAGACGATGTATTAAGAATATTCAAAGAAATGGAAAAGTGGTTAAAGTTCAGGAATGAGATTATACATGCTTCGTTAAATAAGAATATTGAGGCGCTGTATGGTAAGCGCGCAATAATCCGGTGGGTTGTAAAATAACCACCATTGTTATCAGGTACAAGGGCTTTTGTCTATAAAATATACCCCGAGTTCTTATGAACCCGGAGCACCTTGACAATTCACATATGATAAAGATTACATTGCATCAAAGATAGCATCTTGATGTTTCCTGAACAGCTCATCAAGAGCTTCTTTGCATTCTGGATTCCATGGAGATAGCTTTTCAAGCTCCTCGTCGCTCATCTGAGATGATGGACATTTGATCAACAGATACTTGAGGTAGTAGTAAACATCTACTTCGATGCTTACGGCACTTACGATAAAAGTGTGTACTCTTTTTCATGGGTGCAATGGTTAATAAAATTTTAATGTCATATTATTTTGGATATCCATATTGAAAGTATGACAATAAGACGATATAATCATTGTACAAACAAGAATAAGAATAAGAATTAGAATTAGAATTAGAATGAGGAAGAAAATATGAGGGATAGCTCTATAGATTTATTTAAGCTTGGTCGCAATATTAAACAGGCAAGAGAATATTCACATTTGAGCCAGAAAGACATAGCTGCGTTTTTGGATATTGATCAGAGTCTTGTTTCGAAGATTGAAAGTGGAGAAAGGGCAATTAGTGCAAATTCACTTGATAAATTAGCTAAACTTCTCTGCTTTTCAGTAAGGGAATTGCTGACTGGTGACAATATCAATCCTAAAGGGAAAATGGCATTTAGGACAGATGGGTTGTCATATGAGGATAATTGTATTCTTGCTGAAGTTAATGCAATTATCCTAAATCAGCAGGAAATGGATGGTATTTTGTATGGCGAAGATTGATGTTTTTGATATTACTAATAAGGCATTGGATTTTAGGCGTAAGATGGGAGAAGACAGTTTTTCTCCCATTGATATTTTCTCGATAGTACAGCGTATAGAAGATATCACATTAATAATGCATCCTTTGGGAAATAATATCAGTGGTTATTGCAAAAAATATGAACATACAAAAATTATTGTGATTAATTCGTCTAGGACATTGGGGAGACAGCGATTTTCATTAGCTCATGAATTGTATCATATATATTATGATGATGAGATGACTTCATTTGTTTGTTCTAATTTCAATAGTAAGAATATAAATGAGCAGAAGGCAGATTGTTTCGCATCATATTTGTTGATTCCGCAAACATATTTAAATCAATTTAATGTATCCAAAACGATTACTGTTGAAGATATAGTTAGGATGGAGCAATACTATCATGTTAGTAGAAAGGCGATTTTATACAGGCTCTTGAATGATGGGATTATAGATGCTGATGATTTTGAGGGGTATTCTCAAAATGTTAAGTTATCTGCTAAATTGCTTGGCTACAACGATAGCTTATATAGCCCTTCTCCTGATAATGAGAAGAATTTTGTTTATGGAAAATACATAACGGATGCAAAGAAATTATATGATGATGGGCGTATATCAACAGGTAAATATGAAGAGTATTTATTGAATGCATATAGGGATGATATTGTCTATGGTTTCCTGGAAGGGGGAGAAATAGTTGACTGAAGAAACAATGTTTTTTGATACGGATTGTATTTCTGCTTTCTTATGGATAGACAATACGAGTATTATTACTGCTCTTTATGGAACTAAGGTGGCGATACCTATGCAGGTATATGATGAACTACAGAATTGTAGGGGGCAAGCTGCTGTATTAAAAACTAGAATCGAGAAAATGATTTCTGAAGGCAAAGCGGTTCTGATAGATATGGATACTACTGGGAAAGAGTATGAACTATATTTATCTTTAGCTATAAATCCTGAGGGAGACAAGGTCCTTATCGGTAAAGGAGAAGCGGCTTGCATTGCTTTGGCAAGAGAAAGACAAGGAATCTTGGCGAGTAATAATCTTAAAGATATTAGCAGATATATTGATGAGTATAAACTTAAGCATAAGACTACAGGAGAGATCTTGATTGATGCATATGAACAGAAATTGTTAACAACAGAGCAAATAGAAGAAATATGGAGCGATATGCTAGCTAAAAAAAGAAAAATAGGAGCTAGATCGTTTAGCGAGTATTTAAAAAATGCAAATAATCAAGAAAGATGAAGTGGCAGTTGGAGTGAACAAAACAGTGGGGGCAGATTCTGTTAAGGAAAGGTTACTGGCAGTTGGGGCCTGAAAAGGATGTTTTGTTATATTAATATTCATATATTTGAATTGACATGAGAAATTAGAATTAAATTTGTAGAAAGAGGAAAAAACAGGATGTACAAAGGATTATGAGTTCATTGTATTAAGATTTACGTGATGGGTTACAAGAAGCTATAGATTATGAAAAGGGAATTGGAACAACTAAGAAGACTGTGATTGCACCAATCATAAAGTATACAAACAGTCTAAATAAAGCGCATTTGCAACAAAGCGGGCATGACACAGAAGAATAAGAGCAAGCTATGAATATAGCGGAGGCCGATGATATGACAATAAGTGATAGGATATTTGAGAGACTAAATCAGTTATCGATGACACAAAAGAAATTTGCTGAAGAAACCGGAATACTACAGAGTACGATAAGCGAATGGAAAAAGAATAAAACAAATCCATCATCAGATAAAATATTGACAATATGTAAGGTATTGGACGTTTCACCTGAATGGCTTTTATCCGGCGTGGATCCTGCTGCAAGCAGAGGAAAGAATCAAAAGTATTATGTCGTTGATATCACTACAGACACAGGTATCTTAATCTCAGAGTTCAATCAGTTGGAAAAATCTCACAGGGATAGGATTCTTGGCTATGTGCAGGCATTTGTAGCTATGAAAAAAGATAATGATAAAGAAAAAAAGTAATAGCGAGTGCAAAGGAAGTTAGCAAACACTATGAGTAATTATATAGAGTATAAAGATAAAGTGTAAGCGTCAAATGATCCGCCTATGACTGATCCACTTTATATGTCAAACTTTAAAAAACTAATAAAACTAAAAAAACTAGCTAGTTTTTTAGAGGAGGCTAAACATGGATCAGATTACTCACGAAGTAAGGCTTGCCCAATGGGCTGAGATCATTCGTAATTGTCAGTTGCGTCCCGAAGGTCAGACAACCCAGAATTGGCTTGCTGAGAACGGGATAAATATTAAAACTTATTATTACTGGCAACGCCGGGTTCGCAAGGAGCTTTATGATCAGACAACTTCTCTTGCTACTGTAAATAATGCCAAGACAGAAATTACTTTTGCAGAAGTGCCTGATGAATCATTAGGATCGGCAGTTCTGAATGGCGCATCTCAGAATACCATTCAGGCACCAGATGCAGTTATTCGTGCTGGAAATATGGAGATTGAAATCCATAATAGCCTTTCTCCTAAGATGCTTAAAAGCATCCTGGAGGTTGCTGTCCATGCTCGTTGAACTTGCGGCGTTTATTTTACAGGTAGGCGGATTATTTGACGCTTACTTTTTAAGTTACGATTGAAACATTCTAGTAGATTAGCTATAATAAAATTACCTAACGGGTAATTTAAACAAGGAGGCTTGATATGTGGAGCTGATTTATTCGAATGATAAATTGTGTCTACAGTGTAGTAATATGAAATATGCCAAGAAATTATTTGGTGGTGATGTGAAATTAGCAATAAGCTTATTGGCGAGAATAAATGCTTTAGCGGAAGCGGAGTGTATTAAAGATATTATTGTTCAGCCGCAGTTTCATTTTCATGATTTACATAATAAAGGTAATAAAAAACTCGAGGGATATTTTGCAATCGATGTGAAAACAAGAAAAGATCCGTGGAGGATTATATTACGACCGCTAAATAGTGATAAAAAAGCGTATGAAAAGTGCAATATAGATGAAATTGCAAACGTTGTAGAAATTGTTGAGATTAAGGAAGTGAGCAAACACTATGAGTAATTACATAGAGTATAAAGATAAAGTAGCATTCCATCCGGGATATTATATAAAAGAAATAATAGATGAAAGTGGATTGACTCAAGAGGATTTTGCCAAAAGGCTTGATACTACGCCTAAGAATTTAAGCATTCTGATAAGAGGCGAGCAGAGTTTGTCAAAAGATATTGCTATGAAACTTTCAAGATTGCTTGGAACTTCAATTGGTTATTGGCTTAATCTTCAAAAAGCTTATGATACCTTGATGGCGGAATTTGCTTCTGATCAGGAATTGGAAGAGGAACGGAAGATTTTTGATTTCTTTGATTACAATAAGTGTTTCAGGGATAAATATGGTCTGGAAGATTGTCCAAGAGATAAAAACGCTCAGATTAAGAATGTGCGAGAGTTCTTGAACGTATCTACTTTAAGAGTTTTTACAAAAGTTGATATGGCGGCAAATTTCCGTAGTGCCTCAAAGAATATGAGTGAGGCAAATATTGTTAAAGCTAATGCAATGGTGCAGATAGCAACAAACAAAGCTCTCAAAGAAAAGGCTCCCAGATATGATAAAAAGAAGCTTGAAGAAGCTGTAGATTATGTGCTTACGTTAACAACAGAATATGATGCTTTTTTAGAGAAGATATATAAAGCGTTTTGGGATGCAGGGGTGATATTGGAAGTATTGCCAAATATTGCAGGGTCAAATACTAATGGAGCTACAAAAAAAATTGGAAATAACATTGTTCTTATGGTAAACGACAGGAGGCTTTATTCGGATACGTTTTGGTTTACGTTATTCCATGAGATTGGGCATATTATGAACGGTGATTATGGAATTTCATTTGAAAAAGAAAAAGGTGAAATGGAAAATAAGGCTGATCAATATGCACGGGATATTTTGATTGATCCGGAGGAATACAATATTTTTATTAGTGACAGACGATTTGATTCAGTTTCTATTAAGAGATTTGCAAGAAGTATAGATCGTGATCCGGGGATTGTTTTGGGACGGCTTCAGAACGATAGGCTTGTTGGATATACGGATAAGTTGCTGAACTCCTTGAAACATAAGTATGAAGTGAGGTATACGAATTACTGAATCGTAGAGATAATCTCTTTATGCTACAAGCCAGATTATTCCGCCTTGTGCAGATTCATTGTTATAGAAAAGAAGTATTGACAACAGTGTGATAAAGCAGTTGAAGATGTGCTGATGTTGGTAGTGTAAATAATTTGAATATAGGAAATAAGAAGAAGCCGCGCGATGCACGGCTTCTTCTATGTAGGCGGACCATTTTACGCGTAAGCGTCGTAAGCGCAAAATATTTCGACGGATATAAAACTGCCTGTTAATCCTTCATAATGAATCTGAACTATAAACTACATTTTGGTGTCACTTAAGTGGTCTATATATTAAGACTAATAGACAACACTTTGGTGTCACATCCCGGAGGTTTATTATTCAAATGCTTTTGGCTTTAAATTTATCAATACAGAAAAAATGAGCGCCATTATAGTAACTGCCAACTCGCGTTGCTCAAGCCTTGAATGTGTGGCGGAGTGGTTTCTGACAAGTATATACCATGCAAAGGGATATAGTGCAATAAGTAACATAGGAATGATGTTTTTACTTATTACAACGATTCTTTTTTGACACAAAAGTGATAAGAACACTATTAATGCGAACATTAACACAAAAATTTTCATGGGTTTGTTATTTAAGTGCATAAGAACCTGTCTCAAAACATAGGTAACTGTTAATGGCTGTGAGCTTTCTTCAGCAATCATTCTGTATGAAATTTGAGAAATGGCATTATCTATTGTGTTATTGTCAGTAAATAGTGATGCAATTATCCATTTGCTACCCCACATTCCGGCATATCCGATGGAGAAAGATAATGAATGCTCAAAAATTTTTTTAATGTTCTTGCGAATTCCCATTTCAGATGTCAATGCTGTAAATATAATAAGTGGTATTTCAAGTGCAACAACAGGATAAGTTAATAAGTCGAAGAAAGCGGTTGATATCCCTGCAAGCATGAAAAATGTTATACTGAGTCACGTTATTTTGTACTGCTTTTTATTCCCAAAACGTGACTCTGTTTACTATCCAACCTTTATAGCTGAATGCATCTTCTATGCAGTTGTATTCGGTTTTGATCTTATCGGCAATTTCTTTTCCGCATATAGGGCTGTATAGATAATAGCCCTTTTGAGCAGGGGTAAGGGAAAAAGAATAATTGTTGTTGATTACATGTACGTCGTATTCCGTTCCGGTATGGCAGTCGGCCATTCGTGTTTTTCTGTATGTGTCCCAGTATGCGGTGTAGTTTGCTTCGCCGTTTTCGTCAAGAGTTATCATATATGCCATTGCATCGAAATGCCATGTTACATTGCTTATTGATGGTAAAAAGATTATAGAGGATTTGTCTGTAACAATATCTTCCAGTGCCGCATCGACAACTTTTCCCCATCCCTGATATTGTCTATTGTAGGTCATTCCATCGGATAAGATTTCGTTGGTCGTTATCATGGTTGCATTTCCGATATTTAAGTTTGGGAATGCTTTTAACATGACAGGGTCTATGGTGATAAAGGACTGGAAGAATAATAGCACGGTCAAAGTAATTGAAAGTGTTGTCTGAATCGATTTTTTTTCTATATAATTCATTAGAACAAAAGCTGTTAAAAGGTAAATCTGTGCAATAAGCGCATCTGTGTATCTTGCGTGATTTACAGTCTTAAACAATACAGAGAAGATAATATAAGCAATCATTGAAAGTATCATTGGAAACATGGATATTTCATGATTGTTTCTTTTCTTCTTGAGAGCTGTAAAGGTGAAAACGGCAACGAGTAATATGATCATCAATAACCAGTTGAAATTTATGAGAAAAAGAGACATCAGCTTGGCTTTGATGTAGCTTGAGTTGATTTCAAAGGCTCCGCTTCCGTCCCAGTGCCCTATAAAAAGATATGAAATAATCCACATAAAGCATGGGACTGTAGTTAAGAGATAATTTTTTATATCATAAAAAATATTCTTTGTTTTGTATATGCCAATTAAGTAGCAGCCAATAACAAGAAATACATAAGTTATAAGAGCGGTTTCTTTGAGAAAAATAAAGAAAAAGCCGGTATATGCGACAAGCAGATATTTTTTTGTATAAAGAAAATAAGCTAAAATTGGAAATACACACCACATGGCATAATCCGGATAACTGTAGGTTATCATTCCCAGCATATATGGTGAAAGTGCAAATAGGGCAGTTAAGATAAGTGTTATTGATCTATCGGCGTTATTATTAAAAAGCATTATGCATTTATAAAATCCGTAAACGCCAAGTGCATACAGCGCAAAGCCAAAGAGTGCCTGCCCGATCATTGTGTTATCAACTAAGAGTTTGAAGATGGTGCATAAAGCAACATATGAATATGAGATATGGTGCGAAAGGGAAAGCTTTGAAAAGTTAAGTAGAGCATATACGTCATTTGCACTTATTAATTCATACATACTGTGTGAATCCCATAAAAAATAGATGGTATTATGGCGAAGATACAGTGTGCATGCTGTTATCGCGATCAATGATACTGCGATGAAATATGCAACTTTTTTAGTGGATACAAGTGACTTCCAATGAGGAAAATCAATGTAGAATAGAAGTACGGATAAAATGAATGTTCCGATGTATATAAACAGTGCAAATATTGCGCGGTCTTTTATTAAAGTAATGCAAGATGGTAGCAAAAGAAGCTGAATTGTAAAGGAAACACCTAAGATTGTTCGGAGCTCATCTTTAAATTTTGATTCAGTGTCTTTCTTTGATGTATATGATACGAAGAAGAACAGTAATCCGAGCGACCAGAGGATAAATCGTCCAAGCCTCATTTTGCCTTCGGTTTCATACAGAGATGATGAAAAAAGTGCGAAGAAAATCACTATAAATGATATTGATGCAAGATATGCTCGTTTCATTGATTACTCCAATCTTATTTTTGAATCGATTTCTTTTATTTTATGTATTGTTCTGCTTTCTAATAATGATGGGTCATAAAATGCTTCTGAATATTTATGCTTAAAGACATCATCAAGTTCGATAAAAAATATATAGTCATATTTTTTGAGTGTTTCGATGAATTCTGAAACGGACATATCGAATGAATCACCGTTTTCCTTGACATCCGGACCTATGCTTCCGCCTTCCAAAACTCTGGGTGAGCAGTAGTATTTGTCTTTCCATACGTGCTCCATACTTCCGTCTCTTCTAATTATGAATATCTTGTCATTTTCGGTTGTAGAGTTAATGATAGTGGAAGACTCACTTGTGAAGGGGGCATTCTCTTCATCGTCTTGTGTGATGCTTCCGGGGAGGGCTTGGTCAAATGCTTCGGGATGCAGAAAAGCCAGGTCGGCTGCCAGAAACAACACGACCATATAGTATACTTTTGTATGCGTTTTCCATATCTCCGATTCATAGTAGATGGCTATCAGGAATAACAAAAGGGAGATAATAAGAGCTCCCATGTATCTTTCGTAGCTACATACATGTACAGCTTCATATTCGTCAAACTGCGTTGCATAGAGAAAGTACATCAGCAATGTGTGGAATATCCCTGTTCCTAACGACCATATTCCGGCGAATTTAATTTTCTTTTTGTTAGAATCATTTTTTTCATAATTTGCCATGAAAAAGAACAAAATGATTATAGTGGAGAAAATTGCTATGTAAGTGCCGTGAATAAGGACATCTCTGTGAAATAGTGCATCGATATATGCATGCTTTACTTCGTCCAAATAGGAAATAGGACTGTTCCCAAAGCTAAAAAATACATCTTTTACCGAAGTTAAAGACATTCCGCCATAACTTTGGATTTTTCCGCTCTTACCTAAGTGGTTCTCGACATATTTGTTAAATGCCATCCATAGCGCGATAGGGATTGAAAAGGCAGGTATCATAAGAAGGCAATACTTTGCGGTAGGTCTTTTTTGGGATATGAAAAAATGCTTGGCTATAATCATTACTACAACAAGTGGAAGTAGAGCCATTGCAGTCATTTTGGAAAGGACGAGTACGGAGAGTCCGATTGTCAATATGGCAAGTTGATATCCATCGTCATTATTTTTTCTGTATGCTTCGTATACGCACCAATAGAATAAAATGCCTACTGCCACATCGGGATAAATTGAATGATAAAAGAAAAATGCGGTTGCTGTGCTGAATATAAGCTGTACTAATGATACAAAAGCTACTGCGCAGAAACGAATCAGTTTATCTTTGCACTCGGAGAAATGTTCAAACATGGGGAGAAGCATAGCATACATAAATATTTGTATTGCTCTGTATGCGTCTGATTCAGAAAAGCGTAAACTGAGTCTGCACCACAGGGTTTCAAAAAGTGTGATGGAAGGAACGTAGTCTTTATGTGCAAAGTAAAGTGGTGAATTGCAATAGAAGCTGTCGAGCCTAAGGCTTTCTTTAAGGAACATGCCCCAATGTGAGAATTCATCCCATGAAATGAATTTTTTGTCCTGATTGGTGATAAAGCAGAAAATATAGAGGAATGTAAATATCATAAGTCCGTTATTCCACAAGTCTTTGGAATAGTTTAGAATATTTACGGAGTTGTTTTTGCCGGAAATCAGATTTTTGACAATGTATATTGTAAACATTATGAACGTAATGATTATTCCTGCATATATGCCTATAGATAGACGGTTGAAAATAAGTCCGCTGAAAAAGATTAATAAGATGTGGGTCATAAAAGCGGGAGCTAGGGAACTTGAGAATTTTTTTCCTGACCACATACTCCATACAGATCCGAGCATTACTGAGTAAAGAAATGGAATAAGAAAACGAAATATGATCATTATATCCTCCGATGAGTTGTTATATTAAAAGTGCTTATTGGTAAATTGGTGGATAAATAAGGTCAAAACGATTTCATTATACAATACAGGTTGTATTGTTGTAAATTGGTACAAATCGTAAAATTTCTTTTAGTTGCTTATTCTGTGGTCGCAATAATAACACATAAAGGAAAAACTACTGACTAGGCGGTTTTGTGGGATCGAGTGTACTTGTTGCGCCTGATTGGAAATAAATACAAATGTTGAATTAGTAAATGTTTCTGTTTATACTTGTGGGTAAGGAGAAAGAAATATGAGCATTGATAAACAACTTAAAATACTTGCAATAAAAAATGATATAACTATATCTGAAATAGGTAGAAGGCTTGATAAGTCGCCACAGGCTTTTGGACAAAAGTGTAAAAGAGATAGTTTTACGGTTTCCGATTTGAGAGAAATTGCAATGGTGACAGGGTGTAAACTGGAGTGCGCATTTGTGTTGCCGGATGGTGAAAGAATTGAGTTGGGAGATTAAAGATGATCAGATATTTAGATGGAGATATATTTACCGGTCCTGCGCAGACAATAGTTAATACAGTGAACACGGTCGGTGTTATGGGAAAGGGTATTGCGCTTGAGTTTAAGAAGCGCTATCCTGCTATGTTTGAGAGCTATAAGCTTGCATGTGAAAAGAAACGACTAAAAACAGGGCGCTTGATGCTTTTCTATGAGGCTGATCATTGGGTACTGAATTTTCCGACAAAAGAACACTGGAGATCACCATCAAGGCTTGAATATATTGAGCAGGGGCTTATTAGGTTTACAAAAATCTATGCAGAGTATGGAATTACGTCAATTGCATTTCCTAAACTTGGATGTGGTAATGGAGAGCTTGATTGGAAAGATGTAAAGCCTCTTATGGAAAAATATCTTAAGGATTTACCGATTGATATCTATATCTATACCGGGGTGATTAAGGATGTTATACCGGAACACAAGAATCAGACTGATATTGTAAACTGGCTAAGACAGAATGCAAAAGATTTGTCATTTAACGGCCTCTGTGATGATATTCGATATAACTGCTCTATAGTTCCATATTCTTTTGATTACGACGGAAGTACTATTAGCATTATATGGAATAATGGAATAGTCTTTTCACAGAATGGCAAAGAAGATCAGTTTTTATCTGAAGATGATCTCTTTGAATGCTGGGATTATATTCGTAATAAGGGAATAGTAAAAAGTGATGAAAAAGTCTTATGGAATTATTTTTATGGATTGATGTTTGCTTTGGGATATCTTAGCAAGGTTGTTATTAATGATGACGATATGCAAGTGAATGGATATCAATTAAATTCCGGTCTTGGCAGATCTTACTCTTTGGAAGGAATAACTAATGTACAGTGCAATAATAAAAAAGAATTTTGACAGATCATATGTAAGATGGTGGCCTAGATATGCGTACCATTATACAGATATCAGTAATGCTGTTGGGATTTTAACATCCGGTAGAATTTATAGCAGAATAAACGCCGGTAATTTGAAATTGATGAAAAATGATAATGCAAGCAGACAGGTAATTGACATGACGAGTCCGGAAATTACTTCGTATGTAAGATTTTATTTTCGGCCGTTAACACCAACACAGTTTCATAATGAAGGATTTAAACATTATAAACTCAGATATGATGGTGATACAAATGCAAATGTTCCAGTACCGGTGTTTCTTATTTTTGATCTCAATAAGTTGTTAAGTGATCCGAATACACAATTTTCAGGAAGCAGTCAGGCGGGATATGGTACAACGATGCATAATTCCGTTTCTGATTTTGAAAAGTTGGATTTTGACAGAATTTACGGAGGGGGAGTTCCTTTAAAAGAGGATGTAGCATACAGACATGCGGAAATAGTTTGTCATGAGTATTATGAAATAGATAAATCTATTGTTGGCATAGCGTGCAGAAATGAAGTTGAGAAACAGACTTTGTGCAATATGCTTTGGGAGAAAAATCATCGTACTTTTTATAAGTACAAAGAAATGATAAAAGTTATGAAAGAGGATATGTTTGAAAGCAATGGCTTGTTCATTTCTGATTGTGATTATAACGGAGATTCTCTGGGGATAAGATTTTCGAATACAAAAAGTAAGAGAGATTATTTATATAGAGCTATGCGACAAAATCCTGAAATAGACATTGATTCGCTACAAGTATCAATGAGGATTGTGTTTGATTGGATGACCAGAAATGGTGGACTTTATCATCGTGAGATTACCAGAAATATAGATTATAACGATACTCAAACAATAGTAGTATCTAAGATTCCGATTATTCGCGGAGCTAAAGAGCTTTGGGTAAGAATTGATATTGAAGAGAAAAATATGAGTTTTTTGAAATATCAGCTTGGTGCAGGTGAGGTGCTGTAATTTATAATGCGTTCTATAGATTATGCATGACAAAGTTAAGCATACACTGTAAGATGAAATGGTGAAATCATACTGAAACAAGGGTAATAAAAATGTCAAAGAAATTAAACGGAACGGTTATAGTTACATACAGATGCAATGCGCGTTGCAACATGTGCAACAGGTTCAAGGCGCCGTCGAGACCTGAGGATGAGATATCGATTGAGACGATAAAAAAGCTCCCGGAGATGTATTTTACCAATATTACAGGCGGAGAGCCTTTTATTCGTGAAGATATAAAGGATATAGTAAGAGAGCTTAGGAAGAAGAGTGACAGAATAGTTATATCGACCAACGGCTTTTTTACCGACAAGATAATTGACTTGTGCAAGGAGGTTCCCGATATCGGTATCCGCATTTCAATCGAGGGACTTGAGCAGACGAATAATGAGATCAGAGGACTTCCGGATGGCTTTAACAGAGGCTATACGACACTTAAGAAGCTTCGCGAGATGGGAATGAAGGACGTGGGATTCGGTATGACGGTGCAGGACAGGAACGCACCGGATCTTTGCGAACTTTATAAGCTTTCGGATGAACTTGACATGGAGTTTGCGACAGCGTCACTTCATAACAGTTTCTATTTTGTCGAAGCAAAGAATATAATCAAGGACAGACCGATGGTTGCGCAGAATTTTGAAAATCTGGTCAATATGCTCCTTAAATCAAACAGTCCCAAGAAGTGGTTCAGAGCATACTTTAATCACGGGCTTATAAATTATATTTACGGGCAAAAGAGGCTTCTGCCCTGTGATATGAGTTTCGATACATTCTTTATCGATCCCTACGGAGATGTTATGCCGTGTAACGGAACAAAGGATAAGGAAGTTATGGGTAATCTGAATGATCAGACTTGGGATGAATTATGGAACAGCGAGCAGGCTGAGCGTGTGAGAAAAGTTGTGAGATGTTGTGACAGGGACTGCTGGATGATAGGATCTGTTTCTCCCGCTATGCACAAATATATTTGGGTTCCCGCATGGTGGGTTATCCGTCACAAATTCAAGGCGCTGTTTATGAAGAAGCCTTATTCAATGTATGAGCTTAAAGTCGTTCGCGATTATAGGGATGGCAAGGTGTCCAAGGAGGAACTCGATAAGTGCAGTACTTGTGACTTTAATGCGGTTGCCAATAACGGACTTAAGGATTGCGGCGGATGTGGTTGCGATAAATAATAGCTTAGGAGATTCACACATATATAATGAATAATTATAAAAAACAAAGGTTTCCTGTAAAAAGAATATTTATTTTGGACGAGACAGCTCTTTTACTGTCCTGGTTTTCGGCATTCATAATAAGATATGGCGAGCTGGCGACAAAATGGTATGAAATGTTCGACGGACTGTACGTTTCGGTTGTTGTTATTTGCTGTATCTTACAGGTAATCGTGTTTTTGTTATATGACTGCAGAAAAGATCATATATTTTTGCAGGATCCGTTTGAGAATCTGATGTCGGTCCTTACAGGAAAATGTGCGATCATTATATTTTTATTGATGTATCTGTATGCCATGAAAAGTGACTCTTCAAGAATTGTTATAGGTTTGTTTTTTGCTCTTGGCATCTTTTATTCCTATATTTTCAGGATGCTATACAGGAAAAAGAACAAGGAAAGATTTCTTTCTATGGGAGACAGAAAGACTTTCAAAGTTACGCTTCCTGTTACGGATATTGTTGATATCATTGAGAAATATTATGTATCCGGCTGTGACGATATGCTGCTTATCGGAGCTGAAAAAAATGATGAGTCGGCAAAAGAGCTTCTGAAAGAGGCGGAAAGGCGCGGAATACGTACATATATTGCTCTTGACTTAAATAAGTATAATGTACGATCCGGAATAGTAACCGATGTAGATGACTATGCATCAATTCCTGCATCTGTGCGAAGCGAACGCTTTGATGTGTTTGGGATAAAATATGCGGTTGCAAGGACGGAAGAAGCAGTCTTTCATGTGCTTACTCATTTAGAAGAACTTTCGGGAAAATATATCTGTTTTTCCAATGTGCATACTTCCGTTATGGGAAGGGAGAATCCTGAGTACAAAGAGGTTCTTAACAGCTCGGCATTTACTTTTGCGGACGGTAATCCTATAGCAAAGCTTCAGCAAAAAGAAGGATATATCGGAGCTGAAAGAGTTGCGGGGCCTGATTTCATGGAGCACATGTTCAGAGATACAACGGATGGAAGTGTGTCACATTATTTCTACGGATCGTCGGAAGAAACAATTAAGGAACTTCGCAAGAACCTTCTTGAAAGATATCCCGGGATAAATATTGCCGGAATGTATTCGCCTCCTTTCAGGGCTCTTTCCGAAGAGGAAGATAAAGCGGATATTGAGATGATAAATTCATCGGGCGCAGATATAGTCTGGATAGGACTTGGCGCACCCAAGCAGGAAAAATGGATGCTTGCGCATAAGGATAAAATAAACGGCGTTATGATGGGTGTCGGTGCAGGCTTTGATTTCCACGGAGGAACAATTAAAAGAGCTCCTGTCTGGATCAGGAAGATTGGATTTGAATGGCTTTACAGACTTTTTCAGGATCCCGAGCGACTTTTTAAGCGCTACTTTGTGACCAACACAAAGTTTATTTGCTATTTGATAAAGGATTCTTTTAGCAAAAAGAAAAAATAATAAGGACAAAAACATATGACTGAATTAAAGATAAGAATGCAGAGAATGCTTTTGGGACTACATGGCAAGGAAGAGATAGGTGAGAGGATATACTTACTTTTTTTTGCCATAGCGGTAGGATCGAGAGCTTTCGGCTGGTATGACGGAATGCTGCAGATCAAGGCGGTTTTCGTTATATGTGCATTCTTATTTTTGTGCAAACTATTGGTTACAGGACACACTGCAAAGGAATATGCGGTTATTGGGACGCTTATGCTTGTTGCGGGGCTTGTATATTATCATACGGGGCACAAAGGTCTTATAGAGTGTTTCATGATGATGCTCGGAATGAAAAAAGTTGAGACCAAAAAAGTGATCGGATGTGGGGCGCTGGTTGCGGGGCCTCTTATTCTTTTCAGGATCTTTACGGGAGCATTCGGACTTGCGGCTGAGAAATACTATCCACAGACAAGGGACGGAGCGGGAACAATGTTCAGGCATGCTTTCGGATACGCTCATCCCAACACACTTCATATGAACGCGATAATGCTCACAATGATGAGCATATATCTTGTTACGGTTTGGCTTAAGGGGAAAGAAAATGCGAAGCGCCTTCTGTTCATGGCTTCGCTGGCGGGGGTTATGTTCAATCTGTATGTCTTTCAGTATTCGGGCAGCAGGACGGGCGTGCTTGCATGCGTGGTTTATGTTACGGTAAATTTCTATCTTTTTTCTGTAAAGAAAATGAGATTTTTTGAAAAAATCGTAAGTTATGCGGCATTTCCTGTAACGGCTTTTATTTCTATCGTGCTACCGCACATACTTCCCGATAAGCTCTTTGACTTTTTTAACGGCAAAATATTTAATACAAGATTTGCGCTCGCAAAATATTTTTGGAGTAATAACAGTTTATCGTTGTTTGGAACAAGGCTGATAAATCCTGATGAGAGTTACAGAACCTACGGGATTGATATGTCGCAGTTATATCTGTTTTTGCAGCTTGGAATAGTGGCTTTTGCTGTTATGTTTGTGCTTACGACATTTCTTATGAACAGGTGCATCGCAAATGACAGAAGAGAAGAGATAGCAATCATGATAGCAATGCTGTTTATAGGAATCTGGGAACCTCTTTTGTATAATCTTTCTGCAAAGAATTTCACATATGTGTTCATGGGAAGTGCGATATATGAATTCTTAAGCCGTGCCGATGCGGCTAAAGAGGATGATTGTGTGGCCGGAGGCGTGACTGACAAACCTTATGTCGTAGCTTTGATAAAACGTATCGCGATAGGGGCTTTGGCAGGAGCTGCTATGGCGGTTATCTATGTTGCGCTTACCAATGAACCCACCGCTTTATATGGCGCAAGAGAAAGAGATGAAAGCAATAAGAGTCTTGGAATGACGCCGGAGTATTATACATCTGAAGAGATAGATGATTTCAGGAAAAAAGGCGATATTGTTCTTGACTATGCGGGCGAAGATAAGCCTATGTACAAATATGATGAGACGCTTGCTGTGGGAGAGTACAGGAAGAAGATCATGAGCGTCGGCGTTTGGACCGGAATACTCGCTTTTTCTGCATGTTGCGGAGTTGGCGCGGTTCGAAAGAAAAAAGACAATATCGGGTGATACGCCATAGCATGAGTGAATGAACATAAAATAGAGTGATTATTATGAAATCATGCTATAATGGTTCAGTATGAGTAATAAAAATAAAACATTTCAAACGTACATGCTTTGGCTGATAGATATGGCATGTATCATAATTTCATATGTGCTTGCATCATGGCTTAGATACAGCGATTTTATGATGAAAGTATTTTGGGGCAGATTCACGAATCTTGAAGGTTACGGAGATAAGACAGAGCATTATCTTGTATGTGTTGTCTTTCTCCTGTTTTGTGTTGTCTACTCTTTTCTTGCGGACTGGAACAGAGACTTTGCTGTAAGAGGATACATCAGAGAGTTCTTTTCTATTGTGAGATTTATGACAGTGATGCTGGTTGCGTCTTCTGTTGTTATATTCTTCTTTACCTGGGGAAAGAGCGTATCCAGACTTTTTATTTTGATATTTGTATTTCTTGATATTCTTATGACTTATTTTGCAAGAATAATATTCAAGGATATATTCAGGAAATATATTTCAAGTGATAACAACGCGGTTCGTGTAGTAGTTGTAGCCGAGAGGAATCTTATGGAAGATACCGTTCGCAAATTGATCGATAATGCGGGCAATCTGGGATATAAGATTGTAAGGGCTTATGCAGCGGATGCAAAAGAGGAAAGCATGGGCGGAATAAGTGAAGAAAACGCAGACACGCAGAAATCATCAAGTGATTCGTGGTACATAGAAGGCATACATGTCCATGACGGGATAAACAATCTTACGTCGCGCCTTATAACGGATCCTTTCGATGAAGTGTTCATCAATACTCCCAATATTCCGCAGAAGGATATGAAAGATATTATTCAGGGATTTGAGGAGATGGGGATCACTACTCACTATAATCTTGAACTTCCCGGATTTGGCAAGGCAAATACGCAGTTTGACGATTTCCTTGATTATTCGGTTCTTACGTATTCGATGAACAGAACAAGCTATAAGCGTCTTTTTATAAAAAGAGGACTTGATATACTTGGCGGATTTGTGGGACTTATCATTACAGGCATTGTGACAATTTTTCTTGCGCCTGCGATAATGATCGATTCAAAGGGACCTGTTTTCTTTTCTCAGACCAGAATTGGAAAGAATGGAAGGCGTTTCAAGATATACAAGTTCAGGTCAATGTATATAGATGCCGAGGAGCGCAAGAAGGAACTTGCCGACAAGAACGAAATGAGCGGACTTATGTTCAAGATGAAGGACGATCCCAGGATTACCAAGGTCGGAGCCTTTATCAGAAAGACAAGCCTTGACGAGCTTCCGCAGTTTCTCAATATCTTAAAAGGTGAGATGAGCCTTGTCGGTACAAGGCCACCTACGGAAGAAGAGTTCAAAAATTACAACGAACATTACAGAAGAAGACTTTCCATGACTCCGGGGCTTACCGGACTTTGGCAGATAAGCGGAAGAAGTGATATCACTGACTTTGATGAAGTGGTTAAGCTTGATCTTGAGTATATAGATAACTGGAGCCTTACCGAGGATATCAGGATAATTTTAAAGACTGTTTATGTCGTGCTCTTTGGAAGAGGGGCAGAATAATTAAGGAGATTTAAAGTGCTTGCGAGTAATATAGATCTTGGCGGAAAAAGAGTTCTTGTAACGGGAGCGGCCGGTTTTATCGGAGCGAACCTTGTACTTGAACTTATAAGAAGATATAAAGATACAGGTGTTTCTGTTCTTGGAATAGACAACATGAACGATTACTACGATGTAGGGATCAAAGAGGACAGACTTAAGAAGATTGATGAGCTCACAGGCGGAGATTCTAAGCTTTTTACACTTGTAAGAGGAAGTATTTCCGACAGAAGCGTTATAGATAAGATCTTTAAAGAGTTTAAGCCTGAAGTTGTAGTTAATCTTGCGGCTCAGGCGGGTGTCAGATATTCAATCGAAAATCCCGATGCGTATATCGATTCCAATATTATCGGATTCTACAATATTCTTGAAGCATGCAGACATTCTTATGATGAGGATGTGGTTGACGATTCATACAAGGGCGTTCTTCATCTTGTATATGCTTCAAGTTCGAGTGTTTATGGAAGCAACAAGAAGATTCCTTACAGTGTGGAAGATCAGGTTGATAATCCTGTATCTCTTTATGCTGCGACCAAGAAGTCAAACGAGCTTCTTGCGCACGCTTATTCAAAGCTCTACGGTATTCCTTCAACGGGGCTTAGATTCTTTACGGTTTACGGACCTGCGGGAAGACCGGATATGGCTTACTTTGGATTTACAAATAAGCTTGTAAAGGGCGAGACTATAAGGATCTTTAACTTCGGCAATTGTAAAAGAGATTTCACTTACGTCGATGACATCGTTGAAGGCATCGTGAACGTTATGAAGAAGTCTCCCGATGAAAATGAAAACGGTGTAAAGTACAAGGTTTATAACATCGGAAACAACGATCCCGTCAATCTTTTGGACTTTGTCGATATTCTTCAAAAAGAACTTATATCTGCGGGAGTTCTTCCAAGTGACTATGATTTCGAGGCACACAAAGAACTTGTGCCTATGCAGCCGGGCGACGTTGAGATTACATATGCCGATGTGACGGCTCTTGAAAACGATTTTGGATTTAAGCCTTCAACTTCGCTTGCGGAAGGACTTAGGAATTTTGCAAGGTGGTACAAGGAATATTACGGTTAAGGACAGACGAAAACTATGTTTAGTTACAAACTTCCTTTTTTGAAAAAAGAAATAACGATAAAAGAACTTAGCGTCTTTTTTACAGTTTTGTATGTGATCGGAATAGTTCCGATGCTGATCATGGGCTTTTTTGATTATCCGAGTGCCGATGATTTTTCGATGATGCTTCAGCCGCATCAAAAGTTTGTGCAGACCGGAAATATTTTTGCTGTTATATGGGCAGCGGTGGAAAAGGCGGTATATCTTACTCTTAATTATGAGGGCTATTTTTTCTCAAGTTTTTTGACTGCAATGGGACCGAATGCGTACGGAGCAAAGTTTTATTTCCTTGTTCCGTTCATAATCCTGGGAATGCTCACATTTGGCATCTGTTATTTTTTCAATGCGCTTTTTGTCAAGGTTTTTAAGGCCGATAAATATCTTTCGAATACTACTTCGATGATAACGCTTATTATGATGACTCAGTTTATAAGTGCATCAGAGATCAGAGCCGAAGCGTTCTATTGGTACTGCGGTGCTGTAAATTACACTTTTACGTTTGGAATGGCATTTTTCTGGTTGGGACTTTTGATCGGATGCGTGTACGAAGACAATGACAAGAAGAAAAAGCAGAGATTCGTATGGGCGTGCATCTGGGGATTCTGTCTGGGCGGAGCAAATTATATGACTGCTCTTGAACTTGCCATTTGTTCGTTCCTTCTGATAGTTATAAGAGTATTGTCAAAGAAGAATGTTATTACTTTGCATGATGCGGATGAAAAGATGATCGCGAGTTTTAAGCTTTTGATCGTTCCTGCCGTCTTTAATCTTGTCGGATTTATGTGTTCTTGCTTTGCTCCCGGCAATAAGAACAGGGAGGCTGAAATTTCGGAGCATTACGGCGCGGTTAAATCAGTGCTTTTATCGCTCTATTCTACTTTTGATGTTATTATAGATAAGATGATGAGGTGGGAAACTATAGTGTTTCTGCTTATTCTTGTTCCGATTTTTTGGAAGATGGGACAGAACATAAAATATAGATTCAGACATCCGTTTGTATTTACTGTTTTTGCATACGGAATGATCTCTGCAAATCTTACGGCGCCGCTTTACGGAGTCGGAAATTTTGAGTCGGGAAGAATGAGTGGTCTGGCATGGATGGATTTTGTGGCATTTGCGGTTCTTACGATCTTTTATGTGACTTTGTGGGCAAGACAGTATCTTGAGGAAAACAAAGGACTTAAGACTGATGATACCTGCGATAGATTTTCAAATTCGTCATCATCACTTATCTTGACTTTGCTTGTTATCTTGGCTTTTGGTTCGGCGCTTTGTGTTATTCCGAGCCCGCATTATTATTCTGCAACATCATGTTTATATGAACTTGCAACCGGTAATGCTGCGCGATATGCAGCCGAAAATAAAGAGAGATTCAGAGTATTAAATGATCCATCTGTGGACGTTGCAGTATTGAGAGAGTTTACAGATGCACCGGATATTTTGTTTTTTGCGGATATAGACGATCCGGGTAACGGTAATTATTGGATAAATCTTAAGATGGCAGAGTATTACAACAAGAAAGAGATAATACTTAAGAGGAAATGATATGAGAAGTGACTTTGACGAGAACTATAAAGTTCTTGAATTTAAAGAGTTCGGAGATGAGAAGGGAAACCTTGTAGTTGCCGAAGGATCGGGATTTGACATTCCTTTTGATATCAGAAGAGTTTTCTATATATACGGATCTGAGAGGGATATCAAGAGAGGCAATCACGCCAACAGATATACAAGGTTTGTGCTTATAAACGTAAGCGGAAGCAGTAAGGTCCTTATCGATGACGGCAAGAAGAGAGAAGTTGTGGCTCTCGATAAGCCCAGAATGGGACTTTATCTCGGACCTATGGTGTGGAAAGAGATGTATGATTTTTCACCCGATTCGGTTCTTCTTTGTCTTGCAAGCGAACATTACATCGAGAGCGAGTACATTCGCGACTATGATGAATTTATAAAAGAAATTAATGGGTAAAAGATATTATGAGTAAACTTTCTATTGTTATTCCGGTTTATTACAACTCGGATACACTGGAGCTTTTATATGACGATCTCAAAGAAAAAGTTCTCGGTAAGCTTGAGGAATATGAGATAGTTTTTGTTGATGACGGATCGGGAGACAATTCCTGGGAAATCATCAACAAGATTGCCGCTATGGACAAAAATGTTGTTGCGACAAAGCTTTCAAGGAACTTTGGTGAGCATGCGGCGCTTCTTGCGGGACTTTCCGTATGTACCGGTGACTGTGCCGTTACCAAGCAGGCCGATCTTCAGGAAGATTCAACGCTTATCCTTGAGATGTACGAGAGCTGGAAACGCGGCAATAAGGTTGTTTTGGCTATCAGAGGCTCGAGGGATGAAAATGCCGTTAAGAAGTTTTTTGCAGGCTGCTATTATTGGCTTGTAAGAAAGACTATCAACAAAGACATGCCTCAGGGCGGATGCGACTGCTATCTTGTGGACAGACAGGTAATAAAGGTGCTTGAGATGATGGATGAAAAAAATTCATCTCTTACACTTCAGGTTATGTGGGTAGGCTTTAAGACAGAGAAAATCTACTTTCACAGAAAAGACAGAGAAGTCGGTAAATCCCGCTGGACCCTCGGAAAGAAGATAAAGCTCGTTGTCGATTCAATGATGAGCTTCTCCTACTTCCCGATAAGATGCATGGCGACGGTAGGATTTGTATTTGCGTTGTTATCGCTGATAGGTATCATACTTACCATAAAAGAAAAGCTTACAACAGGAACCCCGATACTTGGATACGCATCTCTTATGAGCGTTGTCCTTTTCGGATTCGGACTTATTTTTATCATGCTCTCAATGCTTGGTGAATACATCTGGCGTACACTTGAGGAATCACGTAAGCGCCCTCCGTTCATCATCGACGAAGTACACCGCTCACAAGACGATAAGGGTGAGAAGTGATTTTTGCGCATGAAAAAATTAAGAACAAATGGAATGTAGTTACTAAGTGAATATGTTGAAACCATATCTATGTAAATATTTGCACGAGTTGATGATTTCCAAGATGAAATATCAGAAAAAAAGTCGAATGCTTTGAATGACCATGAAATGAGACTTTTTTTCTGATATGAATCTATGGAAATCACAACGAGGAAACATTTACATAGATATGGTTTCAATATTTGAACTCAGTAACGGAAAGGCACCATCAAAGTATGGAAAAGATAATGCAGGGCCGTATGGACCGCGGCTATTTCAGATATCAGAAAGAGTATGAAGAGAAGGCTCTCGAGGTTCTTCGCTCGGGATGGTACATACTTGGAAAAGAAGTTGAGAAGTTCGAGGAAGAGTTTGCCTCTTACGTGGGAACAAAGCATTCTGTCGGAGTTGCAAACGGACTTGACGCTCTCTGGCTTGCTTTCAGAGTTCTGGGAATAGGAAAGGGCGATGAAGTCATCGTTCAGGGCAATACGTACATAGCAAGTGTAATGGGAATAACAATAAATGACGCTACGCCCGTGTTTGTTGAGCCGGATGAATATTATCAGATCGATGCAGATAAGATTGAAGAGAAGATAACGGACAAGACTAAGGCTATTCTTGTTGTTCATCTCTACGGTCATGCCGCAAACATGGATAAGATCTGTGCTATCTGCAAGAAACACAACTTAAAGCTTGTTGAAGACTGTGCACAGTCTCACGGAGCAAAATATAACGGCAAGATGACGGGATCTTTTGGTGACATCGGATGCTTTTCTTTTTACCCGTCCAAAAATATGGGAGCTTACGGAGATGCCGGCGCGATAACAACTGACGATCCGGAACTTGCGAGACTTGTTAAGATATACAGAAATTACGGTAGTGAAAAGCGCTACTACAACATGGTAGTCGGTGCGAATTCAAGACTTGATGAGCTTCAGGCAGGGCTTCTTAGAGTTAAGCTTGCTCATATGGACGAGATAACAAAAGAAAGAGAAGAACTTGCGAACTACTACACTGCGGGAATCGACAATCCCAAGGTGATAAAGCCGTCTGTTTCAGATAATGCAACCTGCGTGTGGCATCAGTTTGTACTTAGAGTTCCGACGGAAGGTGCCGGAGAAAACGGTAAAGAAGCATCTTCGGAGCGCGACAGATTAAGACAGTACCTTGAGGATAACGGCATAATGACTTTGATACATTATCCGATTCCGCCGCACATGGCACAGGCTTACGAGTACCTTAGTGTGCCCGCCGGAAGTCTCCCGATTACCGAGCGTTTTGCAAATGAAGTAATATCGCTTCCGATGTATACGGGACTTACCAAAGACGAGCAGGATAGAGTCATCGCCTGCGTAAATTCCTTTAAATGACGGAGTATGAAATACATGAAGAAAGAACTTGCATTGGACAAATTCATAAGAAACCTTATAGATAAGTATTTATTCGAGATAGCTGTCGGATTGCTTATTCTTATTTCTGTATTTATAAGGTTTAAACTTGCGCCCAATACAGAGCTTTCTCCGGATTATAATTTTTATTATAAAGAATGGGTTGAGTTTTACAGACAAAACGGAATCATCAAGGGACTTTCAAACGCTCCCGGGGATTACTATGTTCCGTTTAACGTGATCTATGCACTGTCTTCGCTTTTTCCTTGCGAAGCATGGGTGCCGCTCAGCATTGTCCCTGCAATATGTGAATTTATATCAGCGTTTTTTATCTACAAGATTTTTTATCTTCTTACGGGAAAAAAGCGCTGCTCTGTTTTTATCGGTGTTATGACGCTCTACCTGCCCTTCGTTATTTTTGACGGAGCGCTCTGGAAGCAGGTTGATGCGGTATACACATGCTTTTTGATGATCTCGATATATAAGCTTTTAAAACAGCAATACAGGGCTTCGATTGTCTGGTATTCTGTCGCTTTTGCATTTAAGCTTCAGTCGATACTTTTCCTTCCTCTTTACCTGATAATATACATTACAGGCGGATTTAACGGCCCTGCCGATGAGGGAAAAGAGCTTCCTAAAAAGACGCCCTTCAGTATCCTTGAGTTTTTGTGGATTCCCGTTGTTTATCTTATTGCGGGACTTCCGGAAGTTCTTGCAAAGCATGGGCTTAGGGCGACATATTTTGCATACCTTGAGCAGACGGGTGAACTTGATTCTGAAGGATACGGAATGGTATCTTTTTTCCCTAATATTTATAACTGGGGGTTCGACGATCATTACAAGCTCCTTTCGACGGCTGCTGTGATGGTTCTTGCGGCAGTGCTTATTGTCATCGCGGTTTTTTGTTACAAATTCAGGGAAAAGATAGACAGAGATCTTGTCCTTTACCTTGCGATATGGACATCTTGGACTTGCGTTATCCTTCTTCCCGGAATGCATGAGAGATATGATTATGCGATGCTTATACTTCTTACTCCCTTTGCGATAATGGTGAGAAAGAAGATAATGCCTTTCATGCTGGTTGCCAATATTTGCTCATTGATAGTTTACGGTATTACACTGTTTGGGGCAAAAATAATAGATATTGCCTATGTTTCGGTGTTTTACGTTGCTTCATATTTATTTGTTACCGCTGATATCATCGGTCTTTTAAACGGAGGTAATGAGAGAAGTGAAGCTTAAAAAAGCCTTTAATATGGCAATTTGTGCATGCCTTCTTATCGGTGCGGTGCTGATCCTTGGATGCAGTATTTTTACAACAATCTATTACAAGATGCATCAGGAGAATGACAAGCTGTACTTTAAAGCAGAGAATATCCCGCTTCTTGTTATATCTGTCGGGCTGAGTCTGCTTGTCTTTTATATTTTTAAGAAAAAAGAGATTTTTACAAAAAACAAAAAGCTTATGGCAATCGGACTTTTGTTTTGTATTTTGTATTGCCTTATACTAATATTTTCGATAAAGCCGATGCCGGTCAATGATTCAGGTCTTCTGGATGCTCACATAAACAGCTTTGTGAGAGGTGATTATTCTCAGCTTACGGAAAAAGGCGGTTATCTTTATACCTGGCCTTTTCAGCTAGGATACGTGTTTTTCGGCGAGTTTATGACAAGGGTTTTCGGCTCGGGAAATTATCTGGCGTGGAATCTTGCACAGCTTATATCAATTCTTTTTACAATGTATTTTCTGGATAAGATCTGCATGGAGTGTTTTGAAGATGCTGAAATATGCGGTATTATGTCGCTTTTATCCATGGGAGCATTGTTTTTTTACAATTATGTGACTTATATTTACGGCGATATTCTCAGCATGGGACCGCAGACTTTGGCTCTTTATCTGATGATAAGATATATGAAAACGGGAGAGCAGAGGTACGGACTTGGATCGGGACTGTCGATTTCCATCGGTGTCATGCTCAAAACCAATTGTGAAATTGCTGTAATTGCGCTTATAATGATACTGTTTATTAATGGTATCGGCTCAAAAAGCGATGATGCAAAAGTGAATTTTAAAAACAGAGTGATTGTCGCGCTATGTATGCTGGTTTTTGTGTTCGGTCAAAAGGCATACATAAATAACCACTACATGAAGGTTACGGGGCTTGAAGAAATACCCAAAGGCAATCCTTCCGCGGCGCATATAGCAATGGGCCTTCAGGAAGACGGCGGCTTGGAACCCGGTTGGTACAACGGATATAATTATCGCGTTTTTTCTGAAAACGATTATGATACGGAACTTACGAAAAAAGCGGCTACAGCGAAGATCGGGGAGAGGTTGGATCTTTTTGCACACCATCCTTTTTATGCCGCAAGATTTTTTACAAGGAAATATATAACCCAGTGGGCCGATCCTGTTTGTATATCAACGCAAAATCTTGATTATGTGAGCAGGCATCATGAAATATCGGCTTTGGGAAATAGTATTGTATTTGGCGTCGGAAGTACGGTTTTGGCATGGATCATGAATGTTTTTATGACGCTCTGTTATTTGGGCGTAGTGGTATATCTTGCGGGAGTTCTGAGGAAAAGGTATGTTTCGGACTATGAGATGCTGATGTTACTGTTAATCTTTGGTGGAATGGTTTTTCACGAATTATGGGAAGGGTCCTCGCGCTATGCAATGAGATATTACATTTATCAGCTTCCTTTTGCTGCGTGCGGATTAAAGGTGCTACTTGGACTTATTCATGAACATAAACTCAAAAAAATATGATACTCCGGATGAGAGGAGAGACGGGCTGTTTGCATTTTTCTGGTGCCTTATTACAGGTGCGGTGATAATGACGATATGCTCAAGATCGTCTTTCCTGTATGCCTTTAATATATGGGATGATTCCAACAGCTATTTTACCGTCGGAAAGAGTATGCTTAGCGGAATGGTGCCTTACAGGGATCTTTTCGATCAGAAGGGAATCTTTCAGTACAGTATTTACATGTTGGCTTCTCTTATTTCAAGAACGACGTTTCTTGGGGTGTACATAATTGAGATATTTGCATGTACGATGGTTCTTTTGGCGGCCTTGAGGATCATGCAGGTTTACTTAAGATCGGTTTCGATGCCGTATATTCTTACGCCTGTTTTCGGAATGACAGTTTATACGTCAAGGTGCTTTTACTGGGGCGGAAGTGCGGAGGAATTTCTTTTTCCTTTTATCATGTGGGGAATGTATATTTCCGTGAAGCATTTTAAGGAAAACTATCCTGAACCTATGAGATACAAAAGAGTTCTTGCGGGTGGAATACTTGCGGGATTTGTTTTCCACATCAAGTTCAATTCGTTGGGATTTTTCTTTGCATGGATGGCGATGGTGTTTTTTGCGGACATCATCGGAGCAAAGGCTGTAAAAAAAGCTTTTATGAGCTGCTTTGTTTTTCTTGGCGGAATGGCGGTGACATTTATACCGGGACTTGTATATTTTGGACTGAATAATGCGATCGTCGATTGGGGACGCGTATACATCTACGAGAATGTTTTCGGATACTCGAAAAAGCTGTCTTTTGCTGAGAGAATGGCCGTTATTTACGATAAGATGACGGATCATATTTACGATAATAAATTGGTATATTTGACTATTTTTATAGGTGCGCTATACTTTACTTTGGCTCTTGTATTTTCTTTTATTCCGGAAGATAAATACAAGATCGTAAAAAGAGATATAGTTGTAATTCCGCTTAAAGTTGTGGAATATGTCAATATAGCCATGCTTTTGGGATTCCTTATTCTGATCATTTTCATCGGAGGAGTCAGCATAACATATTACCCGTTCCCTATAAATGGTTTTGTGGTGTTCGGATTTGTAGCCATAGGATATTTGATCGAAGGTTTGTATCTTAAGCTTAAGCGAAGCGGTTTTGAAGACGAACTTACGAGGCAGGCGGGGGCGGTTATGCTTGCGGTACTGCTTGTTGCGGGAATTATGGCTTACAATATCTCGCCGAATGTTCCGTATATGAAAATTGCGAAGAACGATCTTTGGCTCTATCATTTCCGTGATTATGTGCTTTCGAGCGGAATAGAGAATCCGAAGATCATAAATGAGAACGGCTTTGATGCGGGGCTATATACTGTGACGGATACATTGCCGGTATGCTATTATTTTCAGACACAGACTGTAAATGAAGAGCATATGCAGAAGGTTCTTGAGGAACAAAAGAGATTCACACATGAAAAGATTGTTGATTTTGTGATATCTGTCAACAGGCCTGCAGAGGGTGTCGCTGATTACGACCTTGTAATGCAGGAGGATTTTATCGATCCATGGGATCCGGATCAGACGGCTACATACTATCTGTATCAGAAAAAGGCTGAGTGATCGGCTGAGTAGTAAGGAGATTTTTTGATGCCTATAAGAGTAAACAGTTTTATGGGAAAATTTGGATGGTTTGCGAGAAAGCATTTTCCGATGCTTGCAAGTGACGCATACCTTAAATTGCAATTTTTTACCAGAAGTAAATCCCAGAAGGCATATTGTGATTACTTCCTTAATTCAAAGGAAGTTCCCATGCCGAATGTGGTAAATATTGAGACAATAAACAGATGCAATTCAACCTGTGCATTCTGTACAGCCAATGTTCATGCCGAGTGCAGGCCGCTTGCAAAGATTGACGACGATCTTTATAAGAATATCATCGACCAGCTTGCAGACTGGGGATACAAGGGACATCTTACACTGTACGGAAATAACGAGCCTCTTCTTGATACCAAGATTGTTGAGAGGCATAAATATGCGAGGGAAAAACTTCCGGACAGCTTTATTTTCATGTCTACAAACGGACTTATTCTTACCATTGATAAGGTAAAAGAGGTTGCTCCTTATATCAATCAGCTTATCATCAACAACTATTCGATGGAGATGAAGCTTCATAAGAATATTCAGGAACTTTATGATTATGTAAAAGCCCATCCCGATGAATTTAAGGATCTCGATATCCAGATTCAGATGAGATATCTTCAGGAAGTTCTTACAAACAGGGCAGGAAGTGCGCCGAATAAGAAGGCGACGGAGAAGGTTATTAAAGAGACCTGTCTTCTTCCTTTCACGGATATGTGGATCATGCCTAACGGCAAGATGGGACTTTGCTGCTGTGATAATTTTGAGACTACGGATTTTGGCGATCTTACCAAGATGAGCCTTAAGGAAGCGTGGGGAAGTCCTCAGTTCCAGGCGGTAAGGAAAAATATTGCAGAGGGAAGACAGAACTATCCTTTCTGTAAGCATTGTGACTTTATCGATGCGGGCTTCCGTATGCAGATTGTCAATGCAATTTTAAGAGGTGATCAGGACGCTGCAAATAAGCTTGGCGGTCATGAGAGAATGAAGATCGGTAATAAGAATAACGAGGATGACAACATCAAATAATCGTCGGCGTTGAGGGGAAGTTGACAAAATGAAACTCTTGAAAAGTCGTTTTGTTATATTTGCAGTTCTTTTGTTTATTCTGAGTGTTTCAGTTTTTTATTGTGCCATTGGTGAGAACAGCTATATAGGGGTTCATGACAACATGGACCTCTTTATTGCTCAATTTGCTATGCTGAGAAACACCGGCACTTTTTTTTCGCACGGAGTCAGTGCTCCTTTTCTTGGTGGTGTGTCTAGGGATGTGCTTCCGGGTGAGGCTTCTTTGTATACAGTTCTGTATATGATATTTTCACCGTTTACAGCCTATATAATTGGATATGTTTTAAAGATTGTTATTGCGATTTTTTCCTGTGTGCTTTTGTTTGCGGATTGCACGATTCTTTCGGGTAAAAAAAGTAATGCAAAAGAATGTAGTGTAAATGCTTCATTTTTTGACCATGCAAGATTTTGCCTGAAGGAAGAATATGCGCCGGAACTTAATCTGTCTGTGGGAGTGGGATTTTTGTACGGAGTTTTGAACCTCTTTCCGGCGTTTGGGATTTCTTTTGCCTCGATTCCGCTTATAATCTATCTTCTCAGAAGGTTGTATTTAACGGAGAGAAGTGACAATCCCAAGAAGATTCGGAAAATGGCCGAGTATATCATGCTTATTTTCTGTTATCCGTTTGTATCATATTTTTCATATTTTGGTTTCTTTATTTTGGGATATCTTTTTATAGGAATCATATGGTTGTGGATAAGGGATAAAAGACCGAGCATTGGGCTTGTCGCGGCACTTGCGGCACTTTCACTCGGGTTTGTTGCCTTTGAATACAGACTGTTTGGAATTATGCTCTTTTCCGATGTTACAACGATCAGGGATACGATGGCACAAAGCTATGTTCCGGTAGCTGAACTGCCTGCGCTTATTCTCGACGTGTTTGTAAACGGAATGATGCATGCGGAGGATTGCCACAAATTTTTCGTGATGCCGGTATGTCTCCTGTATCTGGTCATTTTAAACGCCGGATATGTTTATAAAAAGAATTTCAGGGGAATCTTTACGGATGTGTATAATCTCTGCGCGTTGATCCTTCTATTTAACGCGGTTGTTTACGGTATATATTTTATCAGGGAAGTTAATGATGTTTTTGCGGTGATCGTTCCGCCGTTAAAAGGTTTTCAGTTTAACAGGACGGTTTTTTTCAGCCCGTTCATATGGTGTGCAATGCTCTTTATTATTGCATACAGAATGTGCAATAAGGGGATTCTTAAGAGTGTCTTGGCATATGCTGTTATCGCGGTTTCGGTGGTGTTAGTTATCTTGACACCGACAAGGTACAATGACTTAAGGAATACGCTCTATCATGTAGTCAAAGAAAATGTCCTAAGGAATAATCTTGACGATCTTAATTACAGAGACTTCTATTCGGAGGAACTCTTTGCTGATGTTAAAAGAGCTATCGGCTATAAAGACGGTGAGTGGGCCGTTGCCTACGGAATGCATCCGGCAATCCTTGAATATAACGGGATTGCAACGCTTGACGGATATCTTGGATTTTATCCTCAGAGCTATAAAGAAGAATTTAGAAAAGTAATTGCGCCGGCACTCTCCAAAAATCCCGGTTCGGCAGCCTGTTTCGATGATTGGGGAGCAAGGTGTTATCTTTATTCGGGGACGGATGCGACGATAGTAATGGCGACGAAGAGCATGTACGGTGTTACCGACAACAATATTTATATTGATGCGGGTGAGCTTAAGAAGCTTGGATGTAAATATCTCTTTTCCCGGATTGATATATCTAATGCGCATGAAGAAGGTCTTTTTCAGGTCGGTGAGTACAGCGGGCACGGTTCTCCTTATAATATCTATGTTTACGGATTAGAATGAGAGAAGCATTTTCCCGGATAGTGGAAAAGTGGTATGATACAGAAATACACGTATTATTTTGAAAAAAGAGGTTTAAATCATGAACATAGTTTTATTATCCGGTGGATCCGGAAAACGTCTTTGGCCTTTGTCCAACGACATCAGAAGTAAGCAGTTTATCAGAATATTTAAGACTGAAGATGGCGAGTATGAATCCATGCTTCAGCGTATGTATAGAGGAATCAGGGAAGTTGACGGTGATGCCAATGTCACCATAGCTACATCTAAGAGCCAGGCGTCAGCTATCAATAATCAGCTTGGTGAGGCGGTGGATCTTTCAATCGAGCCTTGCAGAAGAGATACTTTTCCTGCAATCGCGCTCGCGTGCAGTTTCCTTCATGATGTGAAGGGCGTTGGTGACGATGAGCCTGTTGTAGTGTGCCCTGTAGATCCGTATGTCGATAACACATATTTTAAGGCTCTTTCAGACCTGTCAGATATGGCGGCAAAGGGAGATTACAACCTTAATCTTATGGGAATAGAGCCGACATATCCAAGTGAGAAGTATGGATATATTATTCCCAAGGAAGCCGCTGATGTCAGCGAGGTTCTTGAATTTAAGGAAAAGCCTGATGCTGCTACGGCTAAGGAGTATATTGAAAAAGGTGCTCTTTGGAACGGCGGAGTTTTTGCATTTAAACTTGGCTATGTGCTTAATAAGGCGCATGAGCTTATTGATTTTAAGGATTATCAGGACTTTTTTGACAGATATGAAAACAGCAATAAGATAAGCTTTGACTACGCGGTTGTTGAAAAAGAGAATAGCATAGGAATGATGAAGTATGCGGGAAGCTGGAAGGATCTTGGAAGCTGGAATACTCTGACAGAGGCTATGCATGAGAATATTGTCGGAAATGCTGTTCTTAACGATAAGTGTGAGAATGTGCATGTATTAAACGATCTTGATGTTCCTATACTTTGTATGGGACTTAAGGATGTTGTGGTATCGGCATCTCCGGACGGAATACTTGTTTCTGACAAGGAACAGTCAAGTTACATCAAGCCCTATGTTGAGGAATTTAATCAGCAGATTATGTTTGCCGAGAAGTCATGGGGCAAATATCAGGTAATGGATGTTGAATCTGAGTCGATGACAATAAAAGTTGTTCTTAATCCGGGTCATTCCATGAACTATCACAGCCATAAGAACAGAGATGAAGTATGGGTTGTTCTCTCCGGTAAGGGCAGAACAGTGGTTGACGGAATGGAGCAGAATATTAAGGCCGGAGACGTTATTACCATGAGTGCAGGATGCAGACATACGGTTTTTGCAGAGACTGAGCTTAAGCTTATTGAGGTACAGCTTGGAAAAGATATTACCGTAGAGGATAAACAAAAATATAACCTTGAATAAATATGATATAGATGTCAAAAAAGATGAGAGATGACACATTGAAGAATTTTCCTTTTATGTTAAAGCCTGCCGCGAAGGATTATCTTTGGGGCGGCCAGAGGCTTAACGATGATTTTGGTAAAAATATAGATATGGATCCCTTGGCGGAAACATGGGAATGCAGTACGCATCCCGACGGACCGAGTGTTGTTGCGGGCGGTGAGTTTGACGGAAGACTCCTTATCGACGTTTTAAAAGAGCATTCCGAATTTCTGGGAAAGCATTGCGAGGAGCTTGGCGAACTTCCCATACTCATAAAGTTCATTGATGCGAAGGCGAATCTGTCTGTTCAGGTACATCCAAGTGATGAATATGCAAGAAAGTACGAAAACGGTCAGCTTGGTAAGACGGAGATGTGGTATGTTCTTGATGCCGTCAAGGATTCCAGGCTGATTTACGGCCTAAAATATGATTGCAGTAAAGAAGCCATCAGAGATGCCATAGAAAAAGGAGAGCTTGAGAGGCATCTTAGATATTATCCCATTAAGAAGAATGACGTTTTCTTTATCGAAGCGGGAACGATACATGCCATAGGTGCAGGCGCGCTTATTGCTGAAATACAGGAAAACAGTAATCTCACTTATAGGCTGTACGATTACGACCGTGTGGATAAGACAGGTAAAAAGCGTGAGCTTCATGTGGATAAGGCACTTGAAGTTTCAAATTTAAAGAATATAGGTGAACCGAGGCAGGCAATGAGGGTGCTTAAGTATAGCCCGGGTGTTGCGAATGAGCTCCTTAGCAGATGTAAGTATTTTGAAGTGTACAGGATGCTTATAAATACCGAAAGAAGGCAGAAGGTTACATACAGCTCTGATGAGCTTTCTTTCAGAGTTCTTTTGTGCTATGAAGGCTGTGGGAATATCAGTTATTGCACGGAAGACGGAAGGAAAGAATACATAAATATATATAAGGGAGACTGCGTCTTCGTGCCTGCTGATTCCGTGGAGCTTGTGCTTAATGGAGTTATGGAACTATTGGATGTCAGGTGCTGAGATTTAGTTTTATTGGGTCAACACCGGTAAAAATGGGATTTTGGAAAAATGATGTATATTAGGAAAGGCAAACGCCAAAGCTTGAAATCGGTTTAGAATAGCCATAACACTTGCGATTTGATACAATGGTTATGTTAGATAACCATGAACATAGTGCAGTGAAGGGGGGATAATTTTATGATTAATGAAATTATTTTCATGGAAATTAGATTATTGGGTGAATTTTGCCGGAAATATAAAATGAATCGCGCAACTGCAAATGATATCTTTTCAAAGTATGAAATATGGCAATATATAGAAGAGTGTTATGATATGTTTCATATTAATGGTGACGAGTATAATTTAAATGATATAAGCAGAATTTTAAAAAGGAAAGGAGCCATTTAGTGAAATTAAAAGATGGAATGCTTCTATTTCACGGAAGTTATACTCCGGTAGAAAAGATTGACTTGGAACGATGTGTAAAAGGAAAAGATTTTGGAAGAGGTTTTTACCTGACAAGTGATCTTAATCAGGCCAGAAATTTTATTCGGTCATCAATATAGAAAAGGCAGTTAATATCGCTATTGAGCAGCTGTTACCAGATCATCTGGTTGACCAATTTTGTTTCATTACGAAAAAGGCGATTGGATGTTTGGAATATCAGGAGGTAAGGAAATATGTCATTTGATAAGATGAATATCTGCGCTGATATGATACTTACAGATGCTATTGAAGATATGGCTGCTGAAGATAATATCTCAATTGAGGAGTCCAGAAACAGACTTTTAAATTCAAACGCATGTAAATGTCTTTACAATTTTGAATCCGGTTTATGGATGGAGGGACCGGATTATTTCCTTGATTATTACAGAAGATATGAGAAATAAAGAAAACATAGGATGGCTATCAGGCATTAGTGTCTGGTAGCTTTAAAATTTCCCCCATCTATGGTATCATTTTTCCTAGTAATTAACTGAAAATACTTATGTTGGGGAGGCATTGATGGCAAGCGTAAGTCTTAAAACAATTATTGATAAAATGAAGCTCACAAATCTTACACCGGAGCTTGATATCAAGAAGATCCGCATTATTCAGCCTGATATTAACAGGCCGGCGTTGCAGCTTGCAGGGTATTATGAACACTTCGAGGCAACCAGACTTCAGGTTATAGGTTTCGTAGAATATACATATATGGAATCTTTTTCTGATAAGGAAAAAGAGAAAATGTACAGAGAACTGCTTTCCTTTGACATACCGGGAGTTGTTTTCTGCAGGGACTTGGCTCCCGATCCTATATTTTTGAAAATCGCGGTTGAGGAGAAAGTACCGGTTCTCATGACCAAGAAGTCTACATCTGTTTTCATGGCGGAGATCATCAGATGGCTTAATGTAAAACTTGCTCCATGCATCTCAATTCATGGCGTACTTGTCGATGTTTACGGCGTAGGTGTTCTTATAACGGGTGAGAGCGGAATCGGTAAATCAGAGACTGCGATCGAGCTTATAAAAAGAGGACATCGTCTTGTGTCGGATGACGCGGTTGAGCTTAGACGTGTAAGTGAGGAGACTCTTATCGGAACATCGCCCGATATTACAAGACATTTCATTGAGATGAGAGGTGTCGGAATCATAGATGTTAAGACGCTTTATGGTGTATCAAGTGTAAGAGAGACACAGACGATCGATCTTGTCATCAAACTTGAAGAGTGGGACAAGGACAGAGAGTATGACAGATTCGGACTTGAGGAAGAATACACTGAGTATCTTGGAAACAAGATAGTTTGTCACAGGATTCCTATCAGACCCGGACGAAATCTTGCGGTAATCTGTGAATCGGCAGCAGTTAACCACAGACAGAAGCAGATGGGGTACAATGCAGCGCAGGAGCTCTACAACAGGGTTCAGAATTCACTTGCAAGAAGACGCTCGGAAGATGATGACGACGAATAATATAGAAGGAGACTTATAGAGGTAATGGGAAAATATGTATTTGGCGTAGATATCGGAGGAACAACGGCGAAGATCGGACTTCTCACAGAAGAAGGTGAGAAAGTCGAGCTTTGGGAGATACCTACAAGAAAAGAGAACAACGGAAGCAGCATTTTAAGTGATGTTGCAGAGTCGGTTAAGGCTAAGATTGCTGAGAAAAATATTGCATCCGAGGATATTATCGGAATAGGACTTGGCGTCCCCGGTGCCGTAGACGCAGATGGCATGTGTCTTCAGGCGGTAAACCTTGGCTGGTCCAAGCTCAATGTGGTAAAAGAGCTCGAATCACTCACGGGGTTTAAGGTAAAAGCAGGAAACGACGCCAACGTTGCGGCTCTTGGAGAGCAGTGGAGAGGCGGCGGACAGGGACATCAGAACATGCTCCTTGTTACACTCGGAACAGGTGTAGGCGGCGGAATCATAAACGAAGGCAAGATCTTAACAGGAGCAACAGGTTCAGGCGGGGAGATCGGACACATCCATCTTGTTGATGATGAGCCTGAAGCATGCGGATGCGGCAATCACGGTTGCTTTGAGCAGTACGCAAGTGCTACCGGAGCAGTGAGAGTGTCTAAGAGAATTCTTGCCGAGACAACAGAAGACAGCGTTCTTCGCGGCAAAGATTTTGAGTGTAAGGACGTATTTGACGCAGCAAAGAAAGGTGACAAAGTTGCCGTTAAATGCGCAGAGAAATATGGTTATTATCTCGGAAAAGGAATTGCAATCGCTTCAACTGTCGTAAATCCTGAGATCATAGTCATCGGCGGCGGAGTCTCAAAAGCGGGAGAAATGCTTTTTGACCTCCTGATGCCTTCATTTAAAAAGTATGTATTTTCAGGTTGCAGCACAGCGCAGTTTGCTCTTGCGAAGCTTGGAAATGATGCGGGAGTCTTCGGCGCAGCAAGAATGCTTCTGTACTAAAAGGAGATTTTTTTGAATAACGATTTGATAAATGCTCTGAGAGAAATTGTCTCGGAAGAAAATATTATATTGAATGAAAACATGAGCAGGCACACTACGTTTAGAACAGGTGGGCCTGCGAGCTTATTTATAAGCCCAAAAGATACAAAGCAGCTTTTGGAGGTTCTTAAGCGCCTCAGAGCTGAAGGTGCAGACTATTTTGTTCTCGGAAACGGAAGCAATCTTCTTGTATCAGATGACGGATATGACGGAGTTGTCGTATCACTTAAGAACTTTACGGATGTATCGGTAGAAAGTGACACGAGTATCAGGGCAGAGGCCGGCGCGCTTAATTCAGCCATAGCTTCTTTTGCCAGAGATAGAGAACTTACAGGCTTTGAGTTCGCTGCAGGAATCCCCGGAACTATCGGAGGTGCGATGGTTATGAACGCAGGTGCCTATGACGGCGAGATGAAACAGGTCGTAAAGGAAGTCAAGGCCATATCACCTGAAGGGGAGCTTGTAACGCTTTCCTGCGATGACATGGAATTTGGTTACAGAACCAGCTTTATTAAAGGAAAAAAATATATCGTTCTGTCTGTGCTTATTGAACTTACTAAGGGACAGAAGGAAGCAATTATAGAAAAGATGTCCGATCTTGCGCAGAGAAGGCGCGACAAACAGCCGCTTGAATATCCGAGCGCCGGATCGACGTTTAAGAGACCCGAGGGGAATTTTGCGGGTAAACTTATCCAGAATGCAGGGCTTAGGGGCTATACCGTTGGCGGCGCGGGTGCATCGGCGAAGCAACGCGGCTCTGTTATAAATAAAGACTCTGCGAGATCGGCCGATATATACAAAGTAATTGGTGACGTAAGCAGGAAGGCAGAGCAGTAC